>Ga0073360_101_pt1:1485000-1749262 | contig 1749262 bp, 1605 predicted proteins | sample YelNatPosite1Avi_FD_63906 | JGI IMG/M metagenome (GOLD analysis project Ga0073360, IMG submission 63906) | Hot spring thermophilic microbial communities from Obsidian Pool, Yellowstone National Park, USA - site 1 Avi (version 2) (version 2) | ecosystem: Environmental > Aquatic >... | reverse complement strand
TAAATTGTAAAGTTGGGTTATGTTGTTAATGCATTTTCTAATACTGGGAACTCCATTTTTCCATTTTGTACGGCGTAAGTTCTCTCGCTGTAAGTAAATATTAATTTCTAAGACACAGGCAGCTTAAAGTATCCACCTGAATTTACTTCTTGCCTTCTCAATCATGCTATTTACACATAAAGCGGTGTTTGTAGAAAGAGATTTCTTAATTCCTCAGGGTATTTCATATGGACAGAATAAAACTCTGCTTTTTCTGATATTGCAGCAATAAAATCGAGGATATTTTGGAAGGTATCCATCTCAAAGTTCTTTAAATTTCAGTACAGCTCAATCAAAAAATCGGAGGAAGAAATTCTAAGTTTGTTCTTAACTCTTGTTAAAAGCGGAAAGCTTTATCTTTTGTCATATGTTTTCTGCTATTTTGTTGGAGGTGGACAAAAGCAAGCTAAAGGTCAGCAAGAGGGTAAGCAAGTTTGACAGCATCTATAATACCAGGAAAGTCATCGCTTATGACAATTAAAACTTCTTTAAGACCTGTTGTAATTAAATCGTCAAAAACTTTCATCCAGGTAAGCCTTATTTTCTTTGCCGAAGAAAGGGCAGAATACCAAAAATATCTTTTTTACCTTCTAAGTCGATGCCGAGGACAACATAACAAGTAGCTTGTTTAACCTTAGAATGATCCTTAACTTTACTTTTGAATAACTATCGATGATAAGAGCAAAAGCACTTGCAGGTAAGTTCTCTTTGTTTGGGAAACTCAAGCTCATTTTTAAGGTCTTCTTTGATTTTTAGTATTTCATTTTCGGAATATGGAAGATTCAAAGCTTTCAAAGTTTGAACAAGGGAACGCTCAAGAATAACCATTGGCATACTTGCGACATAAGCAGGTAAGTAGGAAAACTATCAACTCTTTTGTAGCGGGAAGAAGAGGATAGAAGGTCGGAAATTGGAAGTAGCGTGTGCGAGGGACAGAGATTTCAAGACTTGAGGCAGGTGTTGCAAGTTTTGTTTCAATAAAAACCATTGCCTTTGTCATTGTCATTTTTAGCAAGGTATACTGCTCTTTCCGATAACATAAAGCAATCGAGCAAGTTTTACTTTTAGTTGTTTTAGAGCTGGGCGGTTAGGATCATCACAGGAAGCAATACATATTTAATACTTGCTTCTTTTGCCATGTTTTTAGCAGTCTCAATAATTTCGTTTTTATTCATTCTTAAGTAGCCCCCTTTGATGATTATTTCAATACTAATTATACAGTGGACACAATTTTATTTTAACTCCCGAAATTATCTGGGATAATAAAAAGTTTTGATTTAAGAGTAGAGGAAGCTATCAAGAATAATTTTTCGTATCAAGAGTTTTTTGAGATATTGATAAATGATGAAGTGAGTAACAGGAGAATAAACAGTAATCAAAAGAGGATAAGCAAAGCGAGGTTTCCATGGCACAAGACATTAGAGGAATACAATTTCAGTTATCAGCCTTCGATAAATAAGAGGTTTATATACAATTTGGCGACCTGTGAATTTGTCCACAAGAAAGAGAATGTGGCTTTCATAGGACCGCCAGGGACAGGGAAAACACATCTTGCAATAGCAATAGGACTTAAAGCTGTAGCACTTGGATATAGAGTTTTGTTTACCACAGCAAACGAGATGTTAGAAGAGATGTATATTTCAAGGGCTGATAATTCGTATCAACAAAAGTTAAAAAACTATGTTAATGTGGACCTTTTGATAATAGACGAACTGGGTTTGCGGAAATTTAATCAAAGCAGTGTAGATGATTTTTATGAGATAATATCGAAGAGGTATGAGAGAGGATCGATAAATAATAACTACAAACAAGGTATTTGAAGAGTGGCCGAGGATATTTTATGATCCAGTTTTAGCGACAGCGATTTTAGATAGATTTGTACATCACTGTCATTTTGTAGTTATCAAAGGTGAAAGTTATAGGATGAAGCAAAGAGAGGGTGCTATAAAAGCTTTAACAGATGATTCCAAGAATGAGTCAAATCAGTTAGATAATGATAATTAAATTTTTTTGAAAACAGGTGGGGAAAAAATATTATCAAAAGTGGGGAAAAGGTATTGACAATAACAGGTTGGTAGTTTACTTCAGATTACTATCGATGAAAAATATTGGTGCAGGGCTATCATTACAATGGATGAAATTAAAGATAGTATTTAGAAGAAGTATTAAGTTGGGTAAATATATCATATCCCAAAAATTTTTTGTTAGAGAGGTTAAAGGTGATGAGAAGAATAAGAATAAAGTCGAGAGTTGTTGTAACTGCAGCTTTCATTATAATTGCAGTTTTGCTTGTTGTTCCTGTAATTGTATGGTTTTTAAAACCTGCAATTTTGCTAAATATGTGGATTGTTGATAAAACAGTACCCCAGAATGATTTTAGAGAACACGGTGGGCTATTCTGGATTTTCAATTTTGAAAAAATAAAAGATAAAAATCAAAATCCATATAATCTAAAAAAAGACTATTTCGGATTTCATCCCGATTCAAAAAATTACAGAATAAGAGATATTGGTTTTAAGGATATACAGCAAAAATATTATCCAGATATAATTTATCTTACAGATGCCTATGGTGTGTACAAAGACGATTTAAATAAAAATTCAAAACTTGACACAAAATCTGAACTTATATATGGTGGAATAACTAAAAACGACCTTTTATATATCAATGCAAGTCTTAAAAATAATATCCTGGTAGGGGAATTTAATATATTCCAGTATCCTACTGAAAAGGCTGTGTCTGAAAGACTTCAGGATATTTTTGGGGTAGAGTAGACTGGTTGGTATGGAAGATATTACTTGGATTTGAGCAAGGGGATTGAAGTACCAGATTTTATTGTTGAACTTTTTGAGAATAGATACAAAACAAAATGGAATTTCAAGGGACCAGGCATTATTATTTTGTCTGAGTCAGGAGATATTGTGGTTTTAGAAAAAGGGAAGGATTTTTCAAAAAGACCTATTACAATAGAGTTTTATAAGAATTACAGAGATTATTACAATGCAAGCAACAATGTTGCCTTTTATTACTGGTTTGAGATTGTAAAACCAAATGGTGCTCAGAAGATTGCAGACTTTAAGTTGAATCTCACACAGCAAGGCAAGCAGCGACTGAAGAATTTAAATATACCCATGATATTTCCTGCAATTTTGAAAAATGGATCAAACGAGTATACTTCATATTATTTTGCAGGAGATTTTGCTGATTTTAAAATAAAAAATGGTGTATATTTTTACAACATAGCAGACAAACTTCATCAAATATTTACGTTTGAAAAGAGTGGTTTTCAGGACGCATTTTACTGGAAGGTATATGTACCTGTAATGAAAAAAATTATAGCTGAGGCAAGCAAGAAAGAAAATATTCAGAAAGATTTGGTAGAAAAACTTGCTAATGAAGATGGTCTTACTTTAAAGTCAAGTATAAAGAACAAGGAATTAGTTATATACGATGAAAACAAATGGGAGAAATTCTTTATAAAAGGAGTAAATTTGGGTTTGGCACTTCCTGGTAAGTATTTTACACAGATGCCAGATGACCCGAATATATATTACCAGTGGTTCAAGATGATAACAGATATGAATGCAAACACAGTAAGGCTTTACACACTTGCACCACCGGAGTTTTATCAAGCTTTGAAAGTTTTTAATCTCAAAAGTTCCAAAAAGGTGTATCTTCTGCAAGAAATATGGCCTGACGAAAATGTGCCTGATAAAAATTATTTCAACAAATCATATACTGAAGAATTTAAAAAAGAGATAGAACATGTTATTGATGCACTGCATGGCAATGCTGATATTCCAAAAAGAACAGGTAGGGCATATGGTAAATATAATTTTGATGTTTCAATGTATACAATTGCAATACTTCTTGGAAGAGAACTTGAACCTGATGAGGTTATTGAAACCGACAGAAAAAATAATATTAACGAATATAGTGGCAGATATGTAAAGGTTAAGGGGAGTCCATCGGAAGTTTGGCTTGGTATGTGTTGCGATTATGCATTTGAGTATGAAACCAGAAAGTATTCAATGCAACACCCTGTTGGTATAGTTTCTTGGCCGACTCTTGACCCGATTAACCATCCGTCTGAGTTCAACGCTCAAGGTAGGAAGGATTTAGAATACAACGACAAAGCACAGATTCAAATTGACGATTTTGACATTGGTGAGAAAAATAAAGCGGGGTTGTTTATAGCATATCACATATATCCTAACTACCCTGATTTTATGAATAATGAAGAAAAGTACAAGTCATATAGAGATGAAAAAGGGCAATTTTTGTATGGTGGATATTTAAGGGAACTTAGAACAGCTCATAAAAAGTTTCCTATACTTGTAGCAGAGTTTGGGCTTTCAACCTCTGTTGGGGTAGCTCATAAAAATCCAGACGGATACCATCACGGAGGAATTGACGAAAAGACACAGGGGGAAGGAATTGTAAGGATGATGAAAGTAATCAAAAAAGAAGGTTATATGGGTGGTATAATTTTCGAGTGGATGGATGAGTGGGCAAAAAGGACATGGATAACAGAACCTTTTATGATTCCATACGACAGACATGTTCTGTGGCACAACAAGCTTGACCCGGAACAAAATTATGGGATTTTAGCAAATGAATCTCTGCCTCCGGATGAAAAAGTGAAAGTTTCAGACAGCAAAAGGGTAAAAAATATAGAGATATCATCCAATCCAGAGTATTTGTACTTAAGAATTAATTTAAGTAATGAATTTTCGAGCCGTACAAGTCTTTTGGTTGGTATTGACACATATGACAGGCAAAGAGGAGAGTTTGTTGTTGTCCAGAGTGATAAAAAAATAAATCTTCCAACGGGTATAGAATTTTTATTGAAGATATCCTCAAATGAAACAAAACTTCAGGTAATACCAAATTACAATTGGGCGAAATCAAGGTATTCATCAGTAAAATCTTATTCAGGGAAATTTGAAGATATCATTTTTGAAATAAACAAAGAAAGAGTTACACAGGATGGTAAAAGAATACCTGCAATATATCATAACTTTAGTATACTTCCAAAAGGTAAATTCGACGATTCTAAAAGTACATGGTATATAGATAAAAACACTGTTTTTGTTCGTATACCATGGGGACTTTTGAACGTCTCTGATCCTTCAAGCAGGACTGTTTTGGATGATAGCAGAACAATTTATCAGCCAGGAAGGGATATGCTAAAAACATCAAAAACAGATAGTTTTGTATTCTATTTTATACTACTTCAAAATGGAAAAACTGAAGATGTGTTACTAAAACAAAATGAAAAGCTTATAAGTTTTCCGCTAAGTAAATGGGAGGATGTCAATTTTTCCTGGCGACTTAAAAAGAGCTACTATATAATTCAAAAATTTTTTGCAACAATTAAGTAGGTTAATGTGATTGTAATTAAAAATATTACTGACTTTTGCAGATGATTGAAATAAAAATAGCCTGCAATTCTTTAGGAAGAAAGGATTGCAGGCTATTTAGTTTTAGCAAAAAGTCATAGTGGAAAATCACTTATTTGTTTCACCTATGTAGTCTGTATTTTAATATTCCAAAGTCCTTTATAATGTTTATTATCTTCTTCGGCAATTTTTGTACATTCTTACAAAAATAGCATAGTATCCTTCAAATTCTTCTTTTTTTTAGTTATCTCTACGAACTTCTTCAAATAAACCATAACCTAATCGTGTTTTTGCACCTATGCCATAAAAGTTTAAAGCGGTTTTTATTATGTTTTTAAAGATTTTAAAATTATCTTTTTCTAGTAATTGGATTAGCTCAAAACATATGCTTTTTGTTTCACATGTGCTTTTTGTTTCAAAAAATTCTACTAACTTCTCGGCCCGGTGTTTGTCATAAAACACAATGAATTTAAATTCAATTCCTGGTTTGACTGCTAAGAAGTTAACAGGTTGTGGGTTGTACCAGTCCCCAGCTGGATTGTTTATAGGATTGCTGTAATAATCAGGGTAATGGGAATTTATTATATCTAATTCAAATATAGAGGTTAATTCCGATAGATTTTGAGGATATGCATCTAAAAATGTAAATAACCCTTCAAAATTCTTTGTCCCAAATATAAGTTTATATAGTAAAATTCTTTTATTAATATCGCTAAGATCTAATAGTTTATAGTTTTCAAAATAAATGTCTTCATTATATAAGTTTTGGAAAACATATTTTGCTACTTCATTAATTTCGTCTTGAGAAATTTCTTTTTGAGATTCTTTTTTATCATAGTTATTTAATATTAACGAAACTATTTCCCAGAATGCAGCAGCCTTACATCCACCTTTAACAGCAGAAGATGGTATATAAGGAATTCCCCAAATATAATCAAGAGTTAAGGATGTTTCGAATACATGTTCAGAACCTAAACCAACAACGAGTCTTGATATATTTTTCATATTAATATCAATAACCTTTAAAAAGTGATTAGCAAGCAAGTATTCTTCAATACTTTTCAATTTGTAATTTATTTGATTTTGAATAAGAGGTAATTTTTCTTTTGCTTTGCTAATAGAAATTGATTGTAAGTATACTTTTTTGCTTTTTTGATTTATAAGATCAAAATTTTTATTTTTGCGTATTTCAAAAGAAACACCTTTTAAAAAAGCAAGTGAAAAGTTATCCCACTCTGCTATAGCTGAATTTAACTGCCGATTTGCTTGTTGATCACTTTTCAAATTTTTACTCTTCTGTTGTTTTGACATCTTTTATTTCCACCTCAACAATTCTTTTTAACCAATTAGCAAGTTTAAGAACTTCGGAGGTTTTAAAAAGAAGATCTTCATAATTTTCTTTAGTTAAATATTCAATTAAATCAATATTTTGTAGCTTGTTTGAAAACCAGCCATTTATGATATTATAAACATTTTCATTAGATTTTTTAAAAAATACTAAGGTTGCCAGAAGACCATTATTGGTTATCATAGCAGGAAGTCTTCTTATATCAGATTTAAACTTTAAAAGTTCATCACTTTTATCTAATTTGATTTTATAGCTTGAAATTTCATTGAAACAAAACTGAGCCATTTCTTGTTCTATGCTTTTTATATTCATTTAGCTATCTACCTCCTGATTATCCTTGGAGTTTTGAAGTAGCTTTTACCTTTACAAAACCTCTTCCAAGAGTTGAATCTGCACCAAGTTGAAGAAGTCCATTGTCAAGTAGTTTTTTAAGTTGATTTATAACATCTTGAGAAGACAAATACCTGTCTTCACATTTTTCTCCAGCTGCTTCTTTTAATATGTTTAACTTTTCGGTGGAAACAGAACTACCCAATTCTTCCCAATCGACAGATGATAATTTCAATTTGTTGTATAAATCATTACCAATACCAAAAAACGGGTCGGTTGAAAAAATAAAACCGTAAAAAATACTCTCTGAAGGCAAAAGTTCTTCAGTAAATAGTGCTTTATCGTCAACAACACCTGTTATTTGGTCTATTCTTATTCGAGTTCTAATTTCAACAGCATATTTAACAAAAGCTGAAAAAATATTGTCTGAAACTATTGCTAATCTCTTTTCAAGTTCTTCTGTGAGTGTATTTGTTGGGAGAATTTCTTTAAAAAAGCCAATAATTTTATCATTGCTTACAACTTCTGATGAGAATTCAAATTCTTCCAGCATTACTTTTTCTGAAGAATTTTTTATACAGCTATTTTCATCAATCAACACTACTTTGTTTTGAGATATAGGAGTTTCTATAGAAGTAATCCACTCATTTATTGCTTTTAATATATCAGGATTATCGCATAAAATACCAGTATATTCCATTTCTTGGATAAATCTTTTTATAACAAATGGACAGGTTAACCAAGCAAAGATGCCGTTTGCTGAACGCACAGGGTAAAAAAGTATTTTTGCATCAGTAAAGCTTATACATGATGCAACTAAATTATCAGAAGATTCTTCTGCCTCAGAACCAAAGATATATAAAAGTTTTGTTTTACTCCATCCGCTTCTCAAAGCTTTATCTCGGGCAACACCTTTGATACTGCTTGACCAGATAACAGGGAAGTCTGTGTGTTTTTCTCTTTGAATTGGCAGGTCTACGTATGATATACTTTGTCCAGAACCCATATGTAGAGGAGTTTCACAATAATATGTTGCCAAGATTACATCTTTGAACATTTTACCACTCCTTTAATTTTATTCTCTATTAAAAGTCTAATTTATCAATTAGATCACAATATTTTAAGGTATTAATAAAACTATCTATAGCATTCCAATTATTTGTTGAACATTTTATTTCATTATTTTCATTATTTTTATTATTTTGAATATTTAAAAGTATTTCCATGTTGTTTGGTAAAAAATCAGACTTCATTACTATAAACAAACATTCAACACTGTTTGAAGAATTTGAGGGAGAATTTAATAATAATATTTTGAACCACAAAGGTGATGCCCGTCTACTTTTAGAGTTTTGTGATTGTTTGTAACAGGCATCTACAGAATAATTATAATTCCCAATTCTAAAAGGCAAAGGCAAACCAAACACAGATCTTTCAATTGTTATTCCATTATTTTTTGCCGACAAAGGATTTTTAATTGCAGAAATTAAATTTTTATAATCAGGCATATAATAATTTCTAAATTCCATGAGTAAACAACCCATAAATGACAATGCTTTTAAAGGGTTACCCAGCTCAAAATCTAATGCTTTTAAATGAGGCATATATTTATTTTTTTTCTTGTTTTTGTATATTTCACTGACCCATTTTTTATATGAATCTTCCAAATTGCCTTTTTTGAGATAATATATTTCTACACTATTGTTAAACAAACAAGGAATAGACTCTCTTTCTTTTGAAAACAAAATACTTTTTATCGAATTAAGATTTTTATTAAACCAATCTTTTAAAGGTGCTGTAGGAATAAATTCAAGGAATTTAAATATTTCATCACTACCATCTATTTTATTAACTTTTACAGACCCAAAACCTCTTCTTGCTCTTGCACCAAAGTTACCAAGATTCATAGCAAGCCATACACTGCAAAAAAACTTCTTTATATCATCTTCTGTTGCTAAAGGTGAAAAACGGAAGGTTAGCTTAAACTGTTGTCCACATTGAAAACAAAAATTTTCTCGTTTTCTTAAAAAATAATTCAGATAATCAAAGCCTTTTTTTAACTCAAAGTTGAGTTTCTCGCTCCTTTGATAAGAATCTTTATTAGAAGTTTGTTCTACTATTATCTGCACAAGTCCTTTTCTGCCATTGTTTCCTCCAAAACCAAATATTCTTTTTTCATCTTCTAAATCTCCTCCTCCAATTCGAAACCAATACCTAAAAAGCCCATTAAAAGACTGACTTCTTAACTCTAATTTTTCTTTTTCACTCCCACACATATAAAGAGGAGTAACAATTTCACAGTGAAAGTTGTATTCCCTCATTTTTAGGTTTTCTCCTTTCTAATAAGAACAAGATTTGAACCAATAAAACTATTTATTGGCAAAGATGAAATATTTCCTGATGAAATTTCAATATCTTTTTCAGCAATAGCCCAAATTACTGTACCAGCCGGAATTGCTTTTGAGAAAAATCTTGTATTTTTTGATGAATATAGTGTTATATTAAGACAACTGTTCATTGTCATGGTGATAGTTCTAAAACCGCATTTGTCGAGCAAATCTGGCAAAAAGTTATCAAATACCCCATGGGTAAGAAATAAAATTTGAATTTGTTCATCTTTTTGTATCTCTATAATTTTTCCTGGGAATTCTGGGAATATTAATAAATTATTATTCTCAAACTTTAAAAATCCAACAAAAGTATTTTCAACTTTAAGAAGATCTTTTATTTCATCAAAAAAAGACACTTCTTCAATCTTGTAAGATACTATTCTTGACTCACCACCAACTTTCAGTACACGTGGTGATTTTTCAAAAATTGCTTTTATTTGCTCATATCCTAAATTAGTTTTTTTGAGATTTTCATCTTCAAGATTAAATTCTACCCATACAACAAATGAGAACTTTTCTGCAGGCTCAATTTTGAGCTTTTTAAAAGATACTCTGTAAACACCACTTTTTTTTTCAACAGTTCCATCTCTATGATTTATTTTTATACCAATTCTGTTATCGTTTTGGCATATCTCATCAAGCTTAATAATATTTTTTTTGTTTTCAATATCAATATTTGTATTTGAAAGTTTATTTTCTAACGAACCTTCTAACCAATGTTTTAAATATTCTATTGAAATAAACCCAGTAAAAGGTTCAATTTCAGTTTCATCTTTAGTGTAAACACAAAATGTAGAGATTTTATCTGGCTTGTTAGTATTTTTAGAAAAAAATAACTTCAATGCTCGATTTTCTAACGGCTTTAATATACAGAAAAAATTAGGATTATCTTCTTTTCTGGCAGTGTATATATTTGAAGGTATAGAAAAAAATATAGTTTCCTTTTTCTGACATGAGTTTGTTTCTTCATTGTATGTTTCTGTAAGTCTTTTCACAAAAGGACCATATATATATTTTATTACTTTTGAAGATTCTATATTGAGAAAAGTTGCAAGTTTTTTTGATATTGCTCCGGCAAAGGTATGCGAAAACGGGGGAAAGATGGAACTTGCATCATCTCCCCTGTTAAAAGCTTTTCCACTTCCAAAAAACAAAACATCAAAAGGTTCAAATTCAAATTTTAGCATCATTATTTAAACCACCTCAGGTATAATTTTATAAATCAAGATCATTCTTACCTGTCAAAAATTTTGCTAAAGCAAAAAGATAACCAAACATTAAGATATTTTGTGTTTTGAATTTATTGCAATTCTCCTCTTTTTCAGTTATACATTTTCTAAAACAATAAATTATATCTTCTATCTTTAAGACAGATTTTTTATCTTCATTTTTCTTCTTTCTTTTCCACAACCTTTTTATTTCCAGTTCTAAAATATCTACTATTTCCTCTGAAACATATTCCTTTTCAGTATCTAATAAACGATTTATAACCTCAATAATTTGATTGCAAATAACTTTAGGGACTGAACCATTTTGAAATTCATTTTTTACCTTATTTATAAATTCCACTAATTCCCATTTGCCACCACATTCTTTAATTTCGCCAGAGTGGGTTATAAGCTGAACACAAAAAGCATTTCTGCCAAGCTTATTTTTTGCTTTTTTTTCTGCACTTCTTACTGCTTTTAAAGCAAGTGATAAAGGATATTTATGATAAGCTATAACAATTCCTGCACTCATTGTAGCCCGGGAGATTACTGTTTTTTTGTATCGCTCTTGAAGTTCATACGCACAATTTAAAACAGTATTTACAGGAAGCAATGCTAAAACATCATCGCCACCCGCATATATCAATTTTCCGAAATATTTTTCTTCAACAATTTTTCTTACGTCATATAGGGCAAAAGAACATAATCTACTGCTTAATATTTGATGGTATGTAGGGGTAGCAGGATGTATTTTATTAAAAAGTTCCTCAATACCATTAGAATTTTTTAACAACTCATTATATACATCAGGATGAATAGTTTCGCCAATTGTAGGAAATTCAATGTTGTCACCCTCACTTTTCCCAAATCCTCTAATCCATTTGCCCATATGGTCGCCATCCATTTGCAAAATTGCAAAGTATCTTGAAAAATTTAAGTTTGCGCTTTTCAAAAAATTTCTCATATTTTCAAGAATGCTTTCATCAATATTTTCGATACCTAACTCATTTTTAAGATAATCTTTTGTGTAACTTTCTTCCATAAGCCACTGACCATCAATAAAAGCGAAATCTTGGTATTTAGTACCAAAAAATTTTTTCAAAGCAGGTACTGTTTCAGATGAAGGAAATTTTTTGCCACTTGATTCTATCTGCGTTTTAAATTGGTTATATTTCTCTATAAATTCTTCAATAAATTTTGGATTAGTTTTTAACAGTTTTTCTTTGACTGGTATACAAGCAATTTCTGAAGTAGATGGGAATGATGAAATTTCAAAACCAAATTCTTCCTCAAGCAGTTTTGGAAAAAGTCTTTTAAATAAACATACCCCACAAAGCCTTTCATTTTGTTTCAAAAGACCAGGGTTTTTTTCTCTTAGTTTGTGCCAATATAGTTTATTTTTCTCTTCATCCTTAGCTAAAAAAACTATTTCATTTTCGCCACACAAATGGCATTTTTCTCTATTATAATAGGGGATAAATTTAATTTCTCGAACACTTTTTCGTGCACCTAAAAGTTTTTCTAAAAGATCGATCAACAAAGGATATGCCCTGCCTATGCCAACCTTAGAAAAATCAATATCTTCTTTATTTTCAAGCCCTTGCTCAATTCTAATTATTTCTTCTATTAAATTTCGAATTTCGCTTTCTTCAAATAAAATTTTATGGTCATGAAATACATTTTCGCTTGTTAGTCCACCAGGAATTTTGCCAGAATTTTGCAGGTTGCATTTATTAGTAGTCCAAGGTAATATTGCATAATAAACTTGAAAATATGACAAAAGTTGAGTTTCAATTTCATCACAAATAGAGGGATTGATTTCTAATTCATCTGAATGCTGATTTTTAACAAATTTTTTATTTTCCTCTTCTTCTGAAAGTTGTTTTTTGATAAAATTTACGATTTTCTTGGCAAAGTTTTTAAGTGCATTTTCTAGAGCTTTTTTGCATTCCTCAACAATTGTGTTTTTGCTATAAGGAATAATTGCCAAAAATCGATTGGGAATATTTGCAATTAACAATTTACTGTTATCTTCATTTTCCGCTTTACAGTATATTCCTTTCAGCAATTTGATAATCTTTTCAAGACAATCATTTTCGTCTTCAAAAGTTTTATAAAGCCATCTTTTTTCTATTAAAGGTTGCCCTCTCAAATTAGGATAAATTACAATATCAGGTCCAAGTTGGTCTATCAGAGGCTCTAAGCACTTATATGTAAGGTAAGAAAGAATGTAACTTCCTGCCCATAAATCTTGAGTTTTACGTGCTGTTGCAATAAAGCTTTGAACAGGACCAATAGTAAAAATTAAAAATGTTGGGATACTACCTACTAAATCTCCCGAGGAAAGTTTATCAACATCTACAATGGCTGTTGTGATAGCACTTGTCTGAACTAAATGGTTGTAAATTGAATGAGAAGGTATTCTACTATCTGCTGGGTGGATATTTACCCATTTGAATAAATCGGGAACATACAGCCAGAGAAGTAAAAAGGCTAATTTTGCTTTATCATCATTACAGGTTAGCACAGAACAAATATTTCCCAATAATTTGAAAAATTCTTCAAGTTCTTGATGCTTATTTTCAAAATCTTTACAAATCACATTTTCTTCAAGCTTTTCTATATAAATATTTCGAAAACAAATATCTTTATGGTCTCTAATTTTTTCTGTTTTACTTTTAAGTTTTTCACTTAATACTTCATTCATCGGGTAAGAAATTCTATCTGCAATTTTAATGATTGGTAATAATTCCTCTATACATTCTCCAGGAAGAATATAATTAAGAAATTTTTCTGCTACTATTTCGTGGATTGCTTCTTTGTGATTTTTGTTTTTTGGGCAAGTAAATTTATCTATATTGAGCTGAGCTTTAGTGTTGGGATCATCATTATCAAAGCTAAGTATCCATTGCTTATCGAGAGGGTCATGCAAGAAGGCTTTCAGTTTTAATTTCCATATGCTCATTTTGATCACCTTTCAAGCTTTAGATAAATTTCAACATGTTTGGACAGACAAAGAAAGATTTTGTATAATTATATCATATATGTGAAATAAATCAACAGAAATTATTTTACATAAAAGGGAGGATTAAGAATGAAGTTAATATATCAATTAGGTCGTTTGGATACTAATATGGAGCAACAAAAGTTTAAAATTGGTAAAGATAATGAAGATTATACTGAAAAAGCCGAGCTGAGCTCTCTTTTTTTAAAAAAGTATTTCAAAGAGAAGAACAATGATGAAGTAAAGGTAATACTTCTCTACCCAGTTAGTTTACCTTTTAATCCTAATTTGATTAGAGATAATTCTAAACTACATGAAATATCTAAAAAAAAGATTGAAGAGATTTGGGAAAGAGAGGATGAATACTTTAATAATCCATATAACTATTTTGAAAGTTATTTTCCTTATTGTAATGAGAAAGATGACTTTAGAATTATTCATTCGTTGGGTAGCTATTCATATGGTAAAAAAAGAGATGATGCTAAAAAAGTTCAATTTGATACCACTTATGGAGACATTGTGCTTGAGATTTTTCTTGACATGATAAAAAGATACCTCAAAATGAATAATTCGATTTCAGAAATTTACATTGATATTTCAAGTGGTCACAATATTTACATTTCCGCAATGCTTGAGGCGTTTAGGCATTTTGCTACATTTACAAGTTTAAGACACTGGGTAGATAAAAGAAAAAGGCCAAAATTTTTCATCACAATCTGTGACCCTATTTTACCTGGAAGTGAAAATATCTATCAGGTGTATATTGAAGAGCAGAGATTTAATGTTTTTTTGGAGTCTCCTATAAAAAGGTGGGAGTTTGAAGATATAAAAAGTGAGAATTTTGAAGACATGAAAAAGATGTTATTTGATAAGCAGACCTGTGAACTTCTGGTAGCTGTTTTAGAAAGATTTCTAATGACTTTTAGTGCTATAAAAAACAATATACCTCTTTATCTATTTGATACTTATACTATTATTGATGAACCAGATGAAATTCAGAAGTTACTGGATGAAATAATTGAATACTTGCATGTTGAAATAGCAAAAAACTACAAAAATTCGCCGAAATTAGACAAAAATAAATGGATTAAAATAATAAATACTCTTGGATTTTATTTAGGGATAATTGATGTGATAAATCATGCAAACATTTTAAAATATAAAAAACAAAAAGGTGTTAAAAAAGATGATATAAAGAATATAATGAAGAATATATATAATAAATTTGGTCTTACTAATAACATTGATATTCTATCTGTTGAACTAGATAAACTTAGTCCTCCAGACAGAAGAATAGCCGCAGATATCTTGAGGAGCAATTTTAGGAACCTTCTTAATAGAAAAAATAGAGATAGAATACAACGTAATTTTTTTGCTCACTGTGGCCTCGAAGAAAATTTTGTTATTGTAAATGAAGAAAATGGAGATATTTATGTAGAATACATAGATGATTTGCCCGAATTAAGAGAAATGGTGGGAAAGATGCTTCTTGAACGAATATAAAAAAGCGGAGCAGATGTTAACTCTAAAGCTGTGTTACATCTTTCTTTCCTGCTCTTATAATGTCTAACTCTTTTGTGTTTTAATTTTTTAAATAACATTTTAATAAGCATTAGCGTTGTTAAATATAAAAAGCGTATCACTTTTAATAGCAATATTGTAAAAGTAATGGCAATATGATATTATTAAATGGTAATTAATACAGCAAAATTTGTAGATAACACAAAAAGTCGAATTTTGTCGAAAAATGAAAGAAAGTAAAAGTAAAAAAGAGGGGTGAAACGGATAAGATGATAGAATTGTTATTCATGCTGGGTATTTTACTTATTTTGGTTTATCTTTTATTAAAACTTATAGGGCTCAGAGTTATTCCAAACGACAAAGTGGGTATTGTTGAAAAGTGGTGGTCTTTCAAAGGTTCGCTGAATGAGCAGATTATAGCCTTGAGGGGTGAAGCAGGGTTTCAGCCAGAGGTTTTAAGAGGTGGTATTCATTTTAGGACTCCGCTTATGTACAAAGTCCACATTGTTCCACTTGTTACAATTCCACAAGGGCAAATTGGTTATGTTTTTGCAAGGGATGGTAAACCCCTTGAACCTACCCAGACGCTTGGCAAAGTGATTCCGGAATGTAATAATTTCCAAGATGTCAGGGCTTTTTTGGAAAATGGCGGGCAAAGAGGTCCGCAGCGGGCGATCCTTCGTGAAGGAACATATGCATTTAACCTTGCGCAGTTTATAGTTATCACAGAAGATAAGATTTACTATCTTCCAATGGGTAACAAAGAAGAAAAAGAGATGATAGAAAAGATGGTCCAGACTTTAAAGTCGCGAAATGCTTTCAGACCAATTGTGATAACAGAAGATAAGGTTGGTATTGTAACAGTTCATGATGGACCATCACTTCCAAGTGGAGACATAGTTGCACCAACTGTTGGGGATGACCCATCCAATCCTGAGACATACCATAATAACTTCCAGGACCCAGAAAAGTTTTTGAAAGCAGGAGGGTTCCGTGGAAGGCAGCTTCAAGTTCTTGTTGAGGGAACATATTTTATAAACCGGTTGTTTGCAACTGTAGAGCTTATAGACAAAACGGTCATTGAAGTTGGATATGTCGGAGTTGTTGTATCGTATGTAGGACCAAAAGGGCAGGATACATCAGGTGAGGACTACAAACATGGTGAGCTTGTTGAAAGGGGATTTAGAGGTGTGTGGAAAGATCCTCTGATGCCTGGCAAATATGCGTTTAACACATATGCTGGAAAGATTGTAAAAGTGCCAACAACAAATATCATACTAAAATGGATAAGTAACCAGACAGGCACTCACCGCTATGATGAGAATCTTAAAGAGGTAAGTCTTATCACCAAAGATGCATTTGAACCATCGCTGCCGCTGGCAGTTGTTCTTCACATAGATTACAGAAAAGCTCCGCTTGTTGTGCAGAGGTTTGGAGATTTGAAAATGCTGGTTGAACAGACTCTTGATCCGATGGTATCTGCATACTTTAAAAACATAGGGCAAAGGAAGACGCTTATTGAGCTAATTCAGCAGAGAGATGAGATTCAAAAGATAGCATCAGAAGAGATGAAAGAAAGGTTTGCGCATTATAATTTAGAGCTTGAAGAGGTTTTGATTGGAACACCTATGTCATCTCCAAACGATAACAAGATAGATGCAATTTTAGAACAGCTTCGAGACAGACAAATTGCCCTTGAGCAGATAGAGACATACTCACGCCAGCAAAAAGCGGCAGAAAAGGAAAGAGAGCTCAGAGAGGCTGAGGCAAGGGCTGCTCAACAAAAACTTCTTACAGAGTCTGAGATAAACATTCAGATTCAGACAAACCAGGGTAAAGCAGAGTATCAGCGTTCTATTCAAGAAGCTCAGAAGATAAAAGCTTTGGCAGAGGCAGAAGCAGAGAAAGAAGCACGAATTGGTATTGGACGGGCAATTGCCATAGAAGAGCAGGTAAAAGCATACGGCGGACCTCAATATCAAGTTCTGCAGGATGTCATGGGCAAATTTACGCAGGCTTTAGAAAAGACAGGCATAGATATTGTTCCAGAAACTGTTGTTGCAATGGGCGAGAAGGCTTCTTCTGCATCTTTCAATGCGTTTGAAATGCTATTAACTTTGCTTTTGACAAAAGAACTTGGTGTTGAGTTCAAAGGAAAAGAGACAGAGGATGAGAATGTCAAAAAGATAAAGCAGGAGATACTAAATTCAATACTTCTTGCAAAGGAAAGTGATAAGAAGGAGAAAACTGAAGAGATTTCTCAGGATTCACAACAGCAAAATGCTGTATCTTAAGCTTTAAGATTTTAAATACCCGATCCATGAAAAGTGCGGCTCTGGGAAGGAAGATTTTATAATATGTGCCAGAGCCGCTTTGCTTTTCAGAAAAAGCCACTACAAATTTTAAATTTTGTATGCTAAAATAATTTCATATAAATTGCAAACGTTTGCTCAAAATAAGCTATGGGTATAAATTAATTAGAAGCAAACTGAAAAAGGGGAGAAATAAGAAAGATGTCAGCATTAAAAGAGCTTGTTGAGATTCTGAATAATAAAGCAAAAGAGTGGGATGGAAAAAACGATTTCAGAATACCAAAGTTGTGGGACAGTTTTGGCTATGATGGGCTTGAGAAAAAAGAAAACAATGATGGCACAATATCAGTAAACCCTTATAAGTTTGTTGCAAGGGCTGTAGAAAAAGCAATTTTGCCTTATCAAAAGGAAGGAGTTGACTATCTTCAGTCGCTTTCAAAGATATTATCTCAAGACAGAAGCGTATCTAAAAAACCATATAGTAACTGGATTGAAAAGAGCAGCGTATATGGTATGCAAATAAGAACATTTTCTGCATGGGACCATGACTGTGATAGAAAACTTGAACTTGAAAATGCTTTTGGACTGAAGGATACAGGGACGTTTATAAAAACAATTGCACTTTTGCCGCTTATAAAAAAGATGGGTTTTGATGCTATCTATACCCTTCCAATTACAAAAAACAGCACAAAGTATAAAAAAGGTGAGATGGGTTCACCGTATGCAGTCAAAAACTTTTTTGAACTTGACCCTGTTCTTTATGATCCTATGGCAGACCAGCTTTCGATAGATGAACAGTTCAAGGCTTTGATTGAGGCATGCCATATTCTTGGAATAAGATTTATAATTGATATTATTCCAAGAACATCTGCCAGAGATTCAGATTTTATTCTGGAACACCCGGACTGGTTTTATTGGATTAAAATAGATGATTTAGAAGATTACGGACCACCAAAATTAACTTTGATAAAAGAGTTTACAAAAGCAAATGAAGAAAACATTGAGCTTATATACAAAGACCCGGCTGTGCTAAAGCACATAAGAAAGTTTGTTCAATCACCTGAAAAATACGCACCTGAAAAGTGGCAGAGTATAAAAGAAAGGTGTGAAAAAGACAAGAACCTTGACTTTTTTGAACTGATAGAAAAAGAGATAGGTCTTACCACTGCCCCGGCTTTTTCAGACTGTCTGAACGACCCGCAACCTCCATGGACAGATGTAACATATTTGAGACTTTATCTTGACCATCCTGTTCAATCTGCAAAGTATATCGACAGCGATCAACCACCATATATTTTGTTTGATATTATAAGAGGCAATATATTCAAAGGAAGAAAACCAAACAGTGAACTCTGGGAAAAGATTTCAAATATCATTGTTCACTATCAGAAAAACTTTGGAATAGATGGTGCAAGGATTGATATGGGGCATGCTCTTCCCAAAGAACTGGAGGATATGATAATTTCAAATGCCAGAAAAGAAGATCCACAATTTTGTTTTATTGCAGAAGAACTTTCAATGGATGCACATAAAAAAGCTAAAAAGTCAGGCTATGACATGATTATTGGTGACCTTTGGGCAAGAGAACCACGATACTATCAAGGGACTATGAAGAAGATTTTAGACATACTTGTTCAGCTTGAAGTTCCTGTTTTTGCAGCATGTGAGATTCCAGACAGTCCGCGTGCAGCTTCAAGGCTTGGAGGCAGGGATTTTTCTCGTTTTGCCACAGTATTGAATTTCTTTTTACCCAACAGCGTGCCTTTTGTCACGTGCGGGCAGGAAGTTTATGAACTTCAACCTATGAACTTGGGACTTGACCCACAACCAGATGGCAGGTTTTTACTTCCAAAATCAGACCCTCTTTATGGGAAACTTGCCTTTTTTGATAAGTACGCTCTTCACTGGACAAACCAGGGTGCTGATGAGATGATAAACTTAATTCAAACTGCAGCAGATTTGAAAAAGAGGTTTTCACAGTTTATATCAAAAGAGAACTTTTTCAAAATACCATATAATGGAAAAATGATACTGTCATTTGGCTACAAACTTATTTCAGAATCTGAAAATGAGTATTTTGTTATAGTTGCAAATTCCGACAATTTAAGAAAGAAAACTGCTAAATTGAATCTTTTTAAATCAGGTATTTTTAATGCCCAGCGAGCAGAAAATATTGATTGTCTGTTCAGTTTGAAAGGAGAGGTTGATTATCATTACTCTTATCCGAATCTGATTGTTAATTTAAATCCACTTGATATAAAAATTTTTTATTTCAAAATAGAAAATTAACCTTTCCATGCGTATATAATGGAGTAAAATTAAAATATAAACTTTATAAATTTTTGTGCATGGAAAGGAGATAAAAATGAAAAAAATATATTTTTGTTTTCCCGGCGGTAGATTTAAAGCTCTGACAATGAGCTATGATGACGGGAAAAAACAGGACAGAAAACTTGTAGAAATATTCAATAAGTATGGTATTAAGGCAACTTTTAACATCAATGCAGGACTTTTGGGTAAAGATGATAGAATCGCAGCCGAGGAAATTGCAAACCTCTATCAAGGACATGAGGTTGCAGCTCATACATTTAACCATCCAACAATTGCAAGGTGTCCTCATGATCAAGTAGTACAGCAAATAATAGAAGACAGAAAGATATTAGAAGACATTGTGGGCTATCCAGTGAGAGGACTTGCTTACCCAAATGGGTCGTATTCCCCTGATATAAAAAGCTTTCTTCCTTACTGTGGAATTGAATATGCAAGGATTGTTGGAAATAGTAATGATTTTTCAATTCCAGTTGATTTTTATGAGTGGAAGGCAACCTGTCACCATAATCATAATCTTTTAAAACTTGCAGAGCAGTTTTTAAACTTTTATAAGAAGCAATATCTGTATCTTTTTTATGTCTGGGGACACAGCTATGAGTTTGACAATGACAACAACTGGGATTTAATTGAAGAGTTTTGCAAAATGGTTGGGAACCATCCAGATATCTGGTATGCAACTAATATCGAAATTGTTGACTACATAAATGCTTTTCGTAATCTTAAATTTTCTGCAAAGGGTGACTTTGTTTTCAACCCATCTGCAATCGACGTTTGGATTTCAGTAGATGATAAGATTGTCAAGGTTGATGGTGGGAAGATAACAAGGCTTTGAAATTATCCGAATAATAATATTAATACAAAGGGCTGAGGTTTTTGCCACAGCCCTGATTTTTTTATCTTATGAAATTAGTTCTTACCTTTTCTTCTTTTTCAGGTGCCACTATTTTTCCTTTTCCATTTTCAATAAGTTTCAAAAGCCATGCCATGTTTTTGCCAAGCACTCTCATAATCTGAACACCTTCTTCATCTTGCAAAACTTCACCTGGCAGAGTGCCGTGAATAATGTTCCAGTAGTTTGATGATGCAATCAGCATCTCTGCATAGTTTAGGTATTGCATAAGCTGCAAAAAAGCTTGTGTTCCACCAGAACGTCTTACTGCAACCAGAGCTGCACCTACTTTGTGGCGCAACAAATTTCCATTTGCACCAGAGACATAAAAGGCTCTGTCCAAAAATGCTTTCAGTGTAGCTGAAATTGAAGAGTAGTGAACAGGAGAACCCAAGATTATTCCATCTGCGTTTTTCATAAGCCCAATCCACTCGTTTACCTCATCATCAATTACGCATTTTTCGTTTTTGTTTTTTGCACACATACCGCAGGCAAGACAACCCTGAATCAATTTATCACCAACATGAACAATTTCAACCTCTATTCCTTCTTTCTCTAACTCATTTGCTACTATTTTAATAGCATGATATGTATTTCCTTCTTTTCGCGGGCTCCCATTGAATGCAACAACTTTCACTTTTAAATCACCTCATGCTCATAGTCTCAATCTTTTAAATATCACTATACTCCTTTGTCTTTTAGCAGTCAATATTCTTCTTCACTTTTCACAATATCATCTTATCATGTATGTGCAAATCAAACAAATTTAAACAAGAAGGCATATATTTTTTGTAAAAGGTGCTTGACAGGGTAGTTTTCATGTTTTATAATGAAATTAATCGCAAATGAGCATAAATGATTAAATTCATTCATCAAAATGAGCACAAACGAAAGGTGAATAAAATGTTTGCAGAGGAAAGAAAAAGCAAAATAGCGCAGATGATAAAAAGTGGGCAGAGCGTTAAGGTTTCAGAGCTTGCAAAGTTGTTTGGTGTATCAGAGTCTACTATAAGAAGAGATTTGGCTGAACTTGAAACTCTGGGTGTAATAAAGAGGACTCATGGAGGGGCTGTTAACAATTTTCTAACCTCTTTTGAGCCTTCATTTGCAGAGAAAGAAGACAAGTTTGCAAAAGAAAAGGAGTACATAGGGAAGCTTGCAGCAAGCTTTATTCACGATGGTGACACCATCATCCTTGATTCTGGAACAACAACCCAATACATTGCACGAAACATAAATGCAAAAAATATAACTATAATAACCAACTCAGTAAATATAGCATACGAACTTTCGAACAATGAAAATGTTGAAGTGATTGTAACAGGAGGAGTTATAAGAACAAAAACAAAAGCTCTTGTTGGAGACATAACGCAAAGCATACTCAGACAATTTAGGGTTGACAAGGCTTTTGTGGCAGCAAACGGAGTGTCGATAGAATTTGGAGTTACAACGCCAAGCCATGTTGAAGCTGCTATAAAAAGAGCAATGATAGAAAATGCAAAAGAGGTGTTTTTGGTTGCAGACAGTTCAAAATTTGGTCAGGTTACTTTTTCACTCATATGTCCTGTACAAAGGTTTGATTATATTATAACTGATAAAATGGATGAAGAAAAAAAATCTGAATATGAAAAACTGGGTGTGAAGGTCATAACGTAAAATTTTAGATTTTGAGGTGGGATAAAATTGATTTATACGATTACCCTAAACCCAGCAATGGATATGACAGTATACATCGATGTTTTAAAAAAAGGTCAAGTAAATAGAAGCCATTATTGTTTGATGGATGCTGGTGGTAAAGGTATTAATGTCTCAAAGGTTATAAAAGCACTGGGTGGGCAGTCAATCGCTCTTGGTTTTTTAGGAAATGACAACAAGGATTGGTTTTTGAAATATTTAAAAGACATGCAAATTGATTTTGATTTCATTTTTGTAGATGGACTTACACGAACAAACATCAAGATTGTTGAGACAGCGCAAAAGGTTTATACCGACCTCAATCAAAATGGTTTTGAAGTGAAGAAGAAAGACATAAGTCTTTTGTTTGAAAAAATAGATAGGATAGCAAAAACTGATGACATCTTTGTGCTCTCAGGAAGCCTCCCGCCAGGTGCAGATGAAGATGTGTATGTAGAGCTTATAAGAATGCTAAAACAAAAAGGTGCAAAGGTTATATTTGATGCTGACGGAAAAGCACTTGAAAGGGGGATTATAGGAAAACCAGATGTTATAAAGCCCAATATCCATGAGTTTAAGTGTCTTTTTGATGTTGATGAAAATGATTTAAATTCTATTGTAAATTCAGCAAGAAAGCTCATAGAAAATGGGATAAAAAAAGTTTTGATTTCAATGGGAGCAAAGGGTGCAGTTTTTGTCACAGAAAACTTGGCATTGTTTGCAAAAGCAGCTGAGGCTAAAGTAAAAAGCACAACAGGTGCAGGTGATTCAATGGTTGCAGCTATTTCTTATGGGCTTTCACAAAATATGGATGATATATCTATTTTTAAACTTTCTTTAGCATGTGCAGCAGCAAAAGTTTCAAAAGAAGGTGTGAAGCCACCTGAGAAAAATAAGATTGAAGAGTTTTTGGAAAAAACAAAATTAGAAAGGCTGGGAGAATAAAAATGGATGTAAAAGCTTTGTTTTCACCATCACGAATGAGTTTTGATTTGCAGGCAAAAACAAAAAAGCAGTTATCGAAGAGCTCATCAAGCTTCTTTATAATGATGGAAAAATATCAGATAAAGAAAAGTTTAAAAAAGCGGTTATGAAACGTGAAGAAGAATTTTCGACAGGTATAGGTATGGGCATTGCAATTCCTCATGGGAAAGATAGCTCAGTTTTAGAACCTTGTGTTGCATTTGGAGTTTCAAAAAAGTTTGTTTTTTTTAAATATACATTGCCTTAGCTTTTTCTTTTCAAAATAATTAAAATGTAGTATTTTAAATATATAAGTTATTTTACAGTAAGGAGGAGAATTTTGAGTTTATTTAAAGATTTTTTGAAAGATTCCTTTTTGTTTACTAAAAAGTATTATGGCTATGTATTTGGTATCATAGCTCTATCATTTATTTTTCTTCTCATATCATTTGTAATTTTACTTATAGTTGGTATTTTACTTGCATTGATTATGGGCGTTGATATGTCAACAATTTCTTTATTAAATGATGTTGAAGTTTTTCGTTTTTTAAGTAGCAAATTTGTTTTATACCTAATTTTGATGGTAATAATTTTTATCATATGGATATTTTTAATTTTGGTTTTTATCCAGTACCCTTTTATGAAAACCTTTATTGAAATTACAAGAGATAGAGATGCAAACAAAAGTGCTTTTAAAATTTTCTTTGATACTATGAAAGAGAAAAATTTTTCGATAGCTTTGAAAATGATTGCGCTTGGATTTTTACTGGCACTCATTTTTGGTGCTATCTTTGGAATAGGTATTTTATGTATTGTTTTTGGCATAGCTTTGAAAAACCTTGTAGGACGTATATTATTGCTCATAGTTGGTGTTATTGGCATTTTGCTGGGGATTTATATATTGTTAAGATTGATGTTTGCCAATATGATTTTGATAGACAGAGATACAGGAGTTGTGACAAGTATTAAAGAAAGCGCAAGGCTTACAAAAGGCAAAGTTATATTTGTTTTAGCAGTACTAATTTATAACTCACTTATATCGGCAGTTTTCCAAATACCGGTGTATATTTTTGATACAATGTTCAACCAAAATTATCAATATAATATATTCTTTATTGTTTTAAGTTTGGCAGGATTTATTTTTTACCTTGTAGCAATTCCTTATCTTATTGTATTAAATTACCTACCATATAATGTTTTAAATGTACATTCTGCAAATATTCAAAATGGTTCGGAAAAATCTGATGATTACATCCTTGGATGATGAATTTAAATTTTGAGTTTTAAAGAATGAACTAAAAAGAGCTGTACGTTTCTCTTTTGTGCAGCTCTTTTTTGCATTCTCTATAGAATAAAACTTAAGTTTTAATTTTTTTGCAGTCTAAATTGCAATGTTAAATGTAACGTTTTTTAGAAGGAATTGAGAATTGAAAATTGATTATAACAACAATCATGTATGATATTAGTTGCCAACATATTCCAGCTTCTCTGCAGTAAGAGTGGAACTTTTATTTTGTATATTCTTTTTTTAGATAATACACTCTACACCTCTACTGTAAGTATTTCTAACATCTTTAAAATAATCTATTGCTTTAAAAGAAAATGATTGCAAGTTTTATTTTGAAGTTTTAAAATTAAAGTTGTTTTTTATAAATTCAAAAGAAAATTAAAATCAGTATGACAAATTTCGACAATCTACAAAATGGGTATTAATAAATTAGGAAAAGAAAATTAGTTAAGAGGGATAAAATATGAGTACAGAAAAATTTTTAAAAGATGAACTAATAAGTGTCATAATTCCCTGTTATAATGAAGCACAAAATATTGAACAAACCCTTAAAGAAATTTACGAATATTTCGACGAGTCTGTACCCGAATATGAAGTAATTGTAGTAGTTGAAAAAAGTACTGATAATACCTTAGAAATAGTAAACTTATCAAAAAACCAAAGAACAATTGTATTAGAGAATGCCAAAAAATTTGGTAAGGGATATAGCTTAAAAAAAGGTATATATTTTGCAAAAGGACAATACATACTTACTTGTGACGCAGATCTTCCTGTGGATATAAAAAAATATTTTCTTCCTATGTTAGAACTACTAAAGAAAAATGAAAAGGTCGGTGCAGTTTTTGCAACTGCCTTGGCTATAAAAACATGCAGGAAGGAGAGAGGTTTTGTAAGAAGTATTGTTTCACTGATATTTTTTGTTTTGAGACAGTTGTTTTTACAATTACCTGTGAGTGACACACAATTGGGTTTTAAACTGTTTAGAGCAGATGTGCTAAGAAAATGCTGTGAAAAAGTTAATGAGAATGGATTTTTGTTTGATTTGCTATTAACAGATTTGATGTTAAATGCAGGATATCAAATTGAAGAAATAAATGTAAAAGTTGTAGAAAGAAAAATCAAATCTTCTGTTTCTGTCGCTGAAATAATAAAAACTACTTATAAGTTTTGCAAGTATGTATTGTTTACGCGATCAAAATTACTTAGAGAATGTACAGATAAAGTTATGATAAATGATAAAAATAAAAGCGTAAAAGCATCAAGTATCTGAACATTATAGGTGGGGATAAAGTGAACGAGCGGAAAAAAGAAATTGTATATATTGTTCTTGACTTATTCATTGCTGCCATTCCATTTTTGTACATTACCTATCTCTATAGGTTAGGGGTTGCAAATTTGGAAAGTTTGAAGGAGGTAGTATTTGCTAATTCGCTTTTGAGTACTGTTTTTTATATTTCCAACATTGTTATGTTTCTCAAAATAGAATATAATGTCAGTTTTTGTACAACTTTTAAAGTAATAAGCATAATTTCATTAATTTTGGGAATTATATTGTATATCTTATATCCATCTTATGGATGGGCAATAAGTATACTTTTGTTAATGGACAGTTTTGTTATTTTTCTAAGAGGAACTATGTTGATTGAGAGAAATTACATAAAAGGGGCTTTAATTAATTTTTTGTTGCACACAAGTAGGTTTGGGATATTAATATTGTTTCCTTTAAATGGACTTTTGACAAGATGGATTGTATCAAATATCGGTGGATATTTGCTGGTATTGGCAGCGTATTCATATTTGATAAAATGGATTTTGAAAGGAGAAAACAAGAATAGCTTTGCAAACATAAACATTAATGAAATTAGAGAAAGAGCTTATTATTTATTTTTTGTGATGATGATTTTCGTAATTCAAAATATTGATCTATTAGCATTAAAGGGAATGAACTTTTATAACTCGCTTGTTTTAACAAGGCCGTGGGGAACAGTTACTTATGTTGTTACAGTATCGATTGGAAATCTTGTTTTGATTAATAAAAAAACATATCCCTATTGGATTTATCTAACTGTGGCATGGGCTGGAATTTTCATTGGTTATATTTCATTGGGGGGATATATAAATTACTATCTTTTCAAAATTCCATATTCATTTAATTTGAGTATATTACCAATTTTATTTTACCTTTTAATGGCTACAATATTATTTGTAAATTACTCAAATTACATAAAAAAGAAACAATTAATAATTGAACCATTGTGTTTATTCATATTAATTGGAAGTTTAAAAAATAAAGTTTCATTGGTGAGAGAATTAAAATTTGAGGTATTAATTTTGATTTTAATATTTTTAATAATTTTTCACGTGTTTATGACTTTTTTATATTCAACTTATAGTAAGTGTAAAGAAAAATATAAAATAACAAGTTAAATATTGCGAGGGGAAGAAATGAAGACTATTTTAGTGTTAACACAAAGGGATATATATCATAAAAAAGCTGGTGGTGCAGAAAGATACTTATTTAATGTGCTAAAAGGTTTGAGTAATCATTACAAAATCACGTGTCTATGTCAAAATGATGGTACTCAGAAAGATTATGAAGTGTATGATAATATAACGTTTATTCGGTTTAAAACTAATTTAATTAGCCTAATTTTCAAAGCAATGTTCTATTATAAAAAAAATAAGGAAAGTATTGATTTAGTAATTGACCATACAAACACGCATCAGTTTTTCACTTTTTTATACGTTGCGAAAAATAAGAGATTATTAATAGTTCATCAGCTTGCACTTGAGATTTGGGAATATTATTTTCCAATGTGCATTGGTAAGGTGTTCAAATTGCTCGAAAAACTCCTTTGGCGTCTTTCATCTGGAATGGCAGTAACAGTTAGCCAGTCAACCAAAGGGGATCTGCAGAGGTTTGGGTTTAAAGAAGAATTTATATGGGTTATAAAAAATTCAATAAGGCACAAGTACATTTCACTTCCACCGGCAGAGAAAGAAGACTATCTTGTTAGTATAGGAAGATTAGTCCCGTATAAAAGGTTTGAGGATGCGATTTATTTAGCAAAGAAGCTTAATAGAAGAATATATATTATAGGAGAAGGGCAAGAGAGATATAAAAGAAGATTAAAGAATTATACAAAGAAAATTAAAGCGGATGTGGTTTTCACTGGATATGTTACTGAGGAGAGAAAACAAGAAATAGTAGAGAAAGCCTATATGCACATTTTTCCGTCTATTAGAGAAGGATGGGGGCTTGTGATAAGCGAAGCTGCTAACTTAGGGACACCTTCCTTAGTATACCCTGTTCCTGGCTGCCTGGATGCAACAAATTACGGAAAAGCTGGTTTTGTGACAAAGAGGATAGGGAAGGATTATTTGTTGGAAAAGTTTCTAAGTATTGATAGGGAAGAATATGAAAGGATGAGAATTTGTGCATTTGAATTTGCTTCACAGCTAAACTATAATAAACAATGTGAAGAGTTTCTACAGGTTATACAAAGCATAATAGAAAATACATAAAGGGTTGGAGCAATTATGAAGCTGGGAATTTTAATAACAACATATAATGATGGAGATATTATCTTAAGATGTTTAGATTCTATCTATGACCAACTTGACAATTTAAATTTTCCAGTTTACGTTGTATGTGTTGATGATGGTTCAGATTCACCTCTTGCATATCCTCATTTTGATATTCTAAGGACTGAGCACAGGGGAAGAAGCTACGCAAGGATTGAGGGTCTGAAAAAAATTTTGGCTGAAAATTGCACACATTTCTTATTTTTAGATAGCGATATGGTCCTTCCACCTGGCTTTCTCAAAAAGTTGCAGACAGTGGTGGAAAATTATGACATTGATGCCTTCATTATCCCTGAAGTGGCTTTTAGTAGTTATAACAATTTTTGGACAAAAGTTAAAGTCTTTGAGAGGAACTTATATAAAGTAAATTATTGTAAAGAGAGCGGGAATATTGAAGCAGCCAGGTTATGGAAGTTATTTTCTTTTCCGGGGTTTGTTGAGGGGTTGGAAGCATTTGAAGAGATTCAGCCAACAATATTGGGTATTAAAAAAGGTTTAAAGATTATAAAGACCGAGGAGATTTTTATCTATCATGATGAAAAGAAGGTAACCTTACGAGATTTATTGAGGAAGAAAAATAGCTACTTTTGTTGTATGCTTGAATCAGGCAAATGTTCAAAATGGGATATAATAAAAAGGTATTATTTCTTCCGTCCCCATCTTTACCATAAGGAAAATTTAAAAAAATATTTAAGACATCCTATTTTGACAATTGGAGTTGTAATAATGTACCTTGTATTGACACTAAATTTTCTTTGGGTGAGCGTATTACAGAGTTTTATAAAAAAGGAATGATAAAAATGAGAAGAAGAGAGAGAAATATTTTATATAAAATTAAAAGAAGAAAGTATTTAGTGAAAACACTTTTAATTGCCATAATTATAGGAGGTCTTATATTATTAGGGTGGAATACCGTTGTAAAATCAAGCAGTTGGTTTAAATCCATAATTATAGAGAACATGGACTACAACTATGGGAAAGATTCAAATAGTATCCAGCCTTATGCACCTAAAAAAACACATCCTAAAGGAAATTGAGCTGACATTTTTTAAAAGCAAATGAACGAGGGATAAGGATAAAATGAAACAAGAAGAGGTATTTCAAAGGCAAAGGAAGTTAGCAAAGGCTATTTCATTGCTTGCTGTAATAGCAATCATCCTGATAGATACAAAGAATATTTGGTTGAATAATGGCTTTATTATCTTCAGTGATCTTGACTTTAGTGGAATTAACGACAAAAGGTATATTGAAAGAATATGGGGGGTATTCAATCGACATTTTTCTTCAACTAATTTCTTCAATTTATCTCGTTTGTTTTTTATAATACCTTTTTATGTATTAAATTTTCTGTTGTCATTTTTTTATAACCAGGCAATGCTTAAGTTGATAATTTTATTTTGTTTGCTAATATCTGGCATAGGTATGTTCCTATTATGTGAATATCTATTGATAAAAACTCTCAAGGGTTTTCCCGATTATGTGCATTATTTTGGATTAATAATACCGAGTGTGTATTATGCATTAAATCCATGGGTTATATTCAGAATTCAGCATATATTTCTTTTGAGTGGGTACAGTGTATTTCCGCTTATAATAAAAGAATTTTTGAGGTTATTCGAAATAAAGATTTTTAACTTTCAAAAGGATATTGAAGAATATCAACAAAGAAGAAGAGTTACAAAAGAGCATATTATTATAGATGAGAAAATAAATCTTAGAGACTTCTTCAAAATAGTTTTGTACTCCATGATTGGTTCTGCAGCTATTCACTATTTTTTCTTCTACATCATTTTTCTTACTATACTATTTATAGGGATTATACTAAGAATATGGAAACTGAATAGGTATTCTAAAGCTATACTTTTGTTTTACACAAGAAAATACTTTACAATGATTATTTTGATGATAGTTGGAAATCTGTATTGGTTTTTGACATATTCGATAGCGCTATTATTTGTCAATATTGAACCTCAAAATGTGAATGTAGTTGATACACTTCAGTTATTTTCACGAAATAGTTCTGTACAGAATGTTCTATATTTAATTTCCTACTGGCTTCCATTTTTTAACTTAGAAATGTTTTTAGACAATATGTTTTGGATTGCTGGAGGAGTCTTCCTTCTCATAATTGCATACATAATATTTTATCGCTTTGGGTGGCATTTTTATGTAAGACTTTTCACTATAGTAACAAGTTTGGTAATTTTACTTTCTTTAGGAACAAATGTTGACCCCTTAGCTGATGTATATGTTAAGGTAGTAACAAACATTCCGGTAATAGGTCATCTCTTTAGAGATCCTAACAAAATTGTAGGTATACTGGCTTGTTTTTTAGCTATAATCCTGGGTTTTGGAGTAGACAGAATAGTATTTTTCCTGTTAAATGCAGGCTTTGGCAGAAAATTTGCAGTAGCTTTTGTTTTAGTCATGTTGCTTTGTTTCTATTACTATCAAAGACCAGTTAAAATTTTCTACATCGATAATTATTACAAGGGTGTGCCAATTCCTAAAGAATATAAAGAAATAAGCAAGTATTATACAAAAGATGGTAAAATATTGTGGATACCTACTATGGACAATATGGTACTTTCGAATGGCATATCTGCTTATAAATGGAATGTGAACAATGAAATGCCTGGTTCAATGAAGGCGGTTGGGGATTTTCATGTATATGCTTCTTCCAAAAATACAATATTTCAACATGAAAACAATGTAGGAACAGTTTCCTATTTTTATTCTTATTTACAGCATCTATTGGATAAAGGTGGAACTGACAAAATAGGCAGATTATTAGAGCTTACAGGTTTCAATCAAGTGGCTTATCACAGAGATGTCCAAAATCAAGAAGAAAGACAAAAATTTAATCTTTTTGTTCTGGAAAAACAAAAAGGAGTTAAGCTAAGAAAGAAATTAGGGTTTATTTATCTTTACGATGTAGAGAAGAATCCAAATAACACAAAATTGGATATTTACAATACCAAAGGATTAAACCATTTTATTCAGCTCTTTGATTTTGAAAATATATTAGGAACAAAAGGATATAACATAGTCTGGTCTCAGGGGAAAAGAGAAGAGTTTGACCTTAGAAAGGTAAACTTAGTGGTAGGCGATAGTAGATTTGATATTTTTCAACAGATTATCCCTGAGAAATATATAATTTCACTGTTTGACAAAATAAACACAGGAAATCCGTATGTAGGCTGGGCTAAGTCAATGTGCAAAGAGTCAGACTGGTTTTGGATTCACAAAGTAAACAGTTTAAATCGTCTGCCCTGGGATTATGATTATGGTAAGGGATTCATATTCACGTATACACCCTATACAGTGGAACTTCCTCCATATAAGTTAAATAAAAATGTTGGGGAGGTTATTCTCAACTCCAATGATATTGTGAAAACAGATTTTTTTGAAATTGACAAAGAGGAGACAAATTTTAAACTCGAGATTACAAAAGATGTAATGGGCAATAGCATCTTAGCAGCGGAAGTTGCCCCAAAAAAATTTATTGGTAATGTTTTCTGGAAAATTGCAAGGTCAAAACTTATGTCAATAAAACCTGGGTTTATAAGTCTTCGAGCAGTAGTTTCCGGTGTAAATGCTGGAAAAGTTCATTTTAAGCTCAAATTTTTCAATCAGAACATGAATGAATTAGGAGTGGTTTATGGTAGTGTTCCTGGAGAAGTAGCTGAATTTAATAAAGCACTTATAACTGCTAATGCTGTTGTACCACCTGCAACAAAGTATATGAGGGTGGAGCTTTGGTTACTTGAGGATCAAAAAACTCCGGTATATTTTTGGATTCATGACTTTGAGTTGAGATATTTTTCGAGCATTTCATCCAATGAACTGAGAATAAAAGTTCCTTCATATATTAAAGGGGAATACCATCTTTACGTGAGAGCTTTAGTGAATGAGAATGGTGGAAAGGTTAAAATCAATGATACCAAAATAAATTTAAAAGGTGATGAGAACCAGTTTAAATGGTTGTATGTTGGTAAATATACCAGAGACACAATTATTATAAAACCAGAAGAAGGGTTTGTACTTTTGAACCTTCTTTGTGTTTTACCTGATTGGTTACATAAAGAAATTCAAAACATGGATTTGAAGAGTAAACAAGCAATAGTGTTGTTTAGCAATGAATTTACATTAGAAAAAGGTTATAAAATTAAAAATTTGGAAAATTATTATCTTCATCCAAACTTTGTTGACAGTCAGTTAGACATAATAACTGAAGGGATTTATACTAAGAAAATAGATATATTAAGAAATGATCACTATAAATTATATTTTATAGGAAATATTACAAATAAAGTAGCAATAACATTGAAAAATAAAGACAATAAAGTTATGAGATTTGGATATTTGAAGTTTTTAAAACTAATTAACAATAACTTTAATGGTATAAGATTTTATGTTTCTAACAAGCCTTATTCGTATTTTTTGAATATTGAAAAAGAAGGAAATCCAAAATGGAATTCACAATTATACTATATTGATCTTGGTTTTCTGAAAAAGGGGCAATATATTTTGGAAATAAAGGTTGAAAATGGATTAAAATCTTTAACAGAACCTAATGATATCCATGTTTTACATCCAGAAGAGGTTAAGGTTAATTTAAAAGTGGATGACACTCTTTATATATTAATTTCAAATATTCTTCAAGAAGCTGTGACAACTAAGAAGAAAGAAAATAAAATTTTTAGCAGCAAGTATTCAGATATATACTCTGATAGAATTAAATACTGGCTAATTTATGGAACAAAACAAATAGAGTCAAGGAAAAATGAATTATACTATGTAGACTTTGATATTAAAACAAAAGGAATGGCAGAAGTTAGTGCTAAGATTTTATTTATGGATAAGAATAAAGTACTTTATGATAGTCAATATATAGACATATTTAACAATAAAGGACAAAGTATATTTTCAGCCAAAAAAGATGGTTTTGTGCAGATAGTGTTTTTTGTACGTAGTAATGGTAAAGAAGATGGTATGTTTGAATTGAAACAAATTAGATTTATAGAGATAAGCGAAATGAACAAATTCTCCTCGGTAGTGATTTTACCAAGTAATATACAAAAAGGTAGCAAATTGAATATATTGAATGAAGCTTATAATCCTCTATGGGAAAACAATGGTGAAAAAGCAAAACAAGTAAATATTTTCTTAAATGGTTTTTATAATCAAAGCAACAAATATACATTTGGGCAAAAAACACAGATGGCTTATGTGTTTGGTTTATTAGTATCAATTATATATATTGCAATGAATTTGTGGTTACTATTAATAAGGAGAAAATAAATACACTATTAAATATGCTTGTATACATGTATTAGAAAGTTAATTATTCAACAAGCTATTACGATAAAGAAAAGAGATATGTTGCCACCAATTCTCTTCCAGATTGTAAAATAATATTAAGTATGAGCTTAATAAAACATAACATACTCAAAAGAAAAGTGATTTGTTATCTCAAGAGTTGTATCTGTTTATCCTTTCCTTTGTGACTATAAGAGAATTTGGGAGATGGATTTAGCAAAAGATGCTTATGAAGAAATAAAAACATATTTCAGATTTAGAGACCCTCTGCACGAAAGAGAAGAAGAAATTTTTACAAAACTGGGTTACATAGATGTTCAGCACCTTGCAAAGTGGATAAAAGCAGAGGTTTTAATGGTGACAGGATTAATAAACACAATCTGCCTACCAACTACCTAGTTTGCAGTTTACAACAAGATACAATCCAAAAAACAAATGCTCATCTACCCTGACTTTGGCCATGAGACTATATTTGGGCTAAATGATAAGATTTTTATGTATTTTATGGAGATGCTAAAATGAATCAATTTCAAAAAAGATTAAAAACAAATGGCTGGGGTGCAGCTTAAGAAAAACTTGCCTCAGTCTTTTTTGTTTTCTAAAGTAGTATTTTATGGTATAATTATGACAAAATGAGGCTATAAAATGATTGTTTTGAAGCTTTTATATAAAAAGGGTGGTAGGGTTGAGATATATATTGTCGGTAAAAGACCTCTACATGGACTATGGGCAGGGTAATGTCCTCAATGGTATTAGCTTTGATGTAGAACCTGGCCAGATTGTGGGTTATATTGGACCAAATGGTGCGGGCAAAAGTACTACTATAAAGATATTCTTAGGAATTATTCCAAATTACACAGGCAAGGTAGAGATTTTTGGAGAGGACATTAGAAACAAGTATCTTTATAAAAAAAGGATTGGGTATGTCCCGGAAATCATAGAACTGTATGAAAGTCTTACTGCAATTGAATACCTGAATTTTGTCGGCCAACTTTACGGTCTTTCTGAGCGGCAGATAACAAAAAGAGCTATGAGACTCATTGAAATGTTTGATCTGCAAGAAGCAATTAATTCCAGACTTTCTACATATTCTAAGGGTATGAGACAAAAGCTTGCTATTGTCGCAAGCCTTATTCACAATCCGGACCTATTGTTTTTTGATGAACCACTAACAGGTCTTGATGCTAATTCTGCAACAGTCTTCAAAGAACTTATGAAAGAGCTCAAAAATGAAGGTAAAACCATATTTTATTCTTCACATATTATGGAAGTGGTTGAGAGAGTGAGCGATAGAATTATCCTTTTAAGTCAAGGGACAATTGTTGCAGATGGTCCATTTGAAGAACTTGCGCAAAAGCTCAAACAAAGAAATCTCGAAGAGCTTTTCAATCAGTTGACTGGCTTTACAAATCATCAGGATATTGCAAAGGAAATTGTAAGCATTATAAAGGGGGAAAGGGATGAGTAATAATAATTTTTTGGCTATAAAGATTTTAGAGATGTTCTCTGGCATGATTCGAAAATGGGGAATAAATTTTGATGTTGCAAAGACAATTCTTGTGTATAAATTCTTAATGTCAAAAAGAACTCTGCCGAGTTTTTCAAGAGCCTCTCAAATTGATAGGGTAACAAGAGTTTTTGTAGTTCTTATAGAACTAATTTTAGGTGTCATCCCGGCTATGTTTCTGCTTATTGATGCACCAATATTTATTAAATTTTCACTTAATATAGCTGTTTTAATGTTTCTCCTTGTTAGTACAATTATTTCTGACATTTCATGGTTTATATTGGACATAGCTGAAAAGAACATCATTTTATCAAAACCTGTAGATGATAAAACATACTCATTTGCTAAAAATTATTTTATTGTAGTTATGATTTTTTCAAAGACAATCCGAACCTTTATTCCATCTTTGATTTTAGTTTTATTCAAATACAATGTAGCTTTTTTCATTGTGCTTGTATTAATTTATTTTCTCCTGGTAATCTTTTCTTACTGCATCTGCCACTTACTTTATGCAGGTATTTTGGTTTATTTTGATGGTGAAAAGCTAAAGGATATAATTGTTAGTTTTCAGATAGTTTTTATGATTGTAGCAACTGCAGCTTATCAGCTTACTGGAAGAATAGTGCAGATAATCGGCAGCGTACACTTTGGAAAAGTTCAATATTTCTGGGTATATCTACTTCCTTCTTCGTGGTTTGCGGCTGTGTTTGAGGTTTTGTTTGGTAAAGGCAAGAATTTAGTATATGTTGCGTTGAGTATATTTTCGCTTATCATTACATTAGCAGTTTTGCTGCTTCAAATTTTTTACACAGGCAAGATTTTGGAAAAGAATCTTGTAAAACTCAACAGTGGGGAAGCAGAGGTAAAACCAAAAATTTACAAAGTGGGATTTTTGTCAAATCTTTTTTTGAGAAATGGTATTCAGAGAGCTTCGTATATCTTTGCAAAAGCACAACTTAAAAGAGACAGGACATTGAAAAGCATTATTTACCCTACTATTGCAACATTTTTGGTAGTTGTTATTGCACCGGCTATTCAGTTTATTTTCAATAAGTCTGATCATCAAAAGTCTTTTAACATTCAATTTTTCTTCTTGTATTCAATGTATGCTTTCATAATAGGCGTTATCAGTACCCTGCCAGCTATTCAAATTACAAGTAACAAGAATGCTTCATGGATTTACAATGCTATGCCCATTGAAAATCCATTTGATATAAAAAAAAGGTGCATATTTAGCTTTTGTTTTCACAATTGTTGTTAGATTATTTATTTTGCTATCGTTTGGCATGTTCATATTTTTGAGAAATTCTTTGATAGACTATTTAATAATATTCTTTGTTCTCATATTTTTCTCAACTTTAATGTTTCCACTTGCAACTGCCCAAATGCCATTTTCACTCGATATCAAAGAAAGAGGAACAGGGAAAAAAGGCTCAGGTTTGACTTATTTGATGTATATGGCAATTGGTATAGGGTTAGGATTTGTTCACGGCTTGTTGCCGAAAGAATCCAAACCTATTTTTTTGGCGGGATTAATCGTGCTTGATACAATTTTGTGGATTTTAATGTTTGAAATGTCAGGTCTTTTCAAAAGCATAGATAATTCGGTGGCTAAACAAACATACAAAAGATTATAGTTTAAGGGGGCAATATTTGAACATGTTAAAGGCTATGAAAGAGATTTTTAAGTATATCGGCTTATTATTTCTAAGTATGTTGATAGTTTCAGTGGTAGCATTAATTTTTACATCTACACCACCAACTGCCCTGCTTTATATGGGGAGTGCTTTTTTGTTTATGGTGTTTGCTTTAATTTCTTTGAAAAGAAAAAAAGTAAATATCTTAGAGCTCTGTAGTTTTCATAAAATAACAATAAAGGATATTATTTTTTCGGTCTTATTAGCAATATCTTTTTTATTTGTGTATGGTGGAATTTCTGGACTTACAGGAATAGATAATTTAATTCCTGACGGAAATGATTATTACAATAAATATCAAAAAATGAAAAATAACGGAATAATTTCAATGAGCATATCAATTGCATTAGTAGCTCCATTTTTTGAAGAATTCATATTCAGAGGATTGATTTTTGGGGTAATGCAAAAAAGCAGATTAAATATTTTTGTAGCGATTGTTGTTCAAGCATTGCTGTTTGGTTTAATTCATTTAAATTTATATCAAGGTATATTTGCATTTTTCATTGGAATTTTTTTAGCACTTGCATTATATTGGACAGGTTCAATTTGGAGTTCAATTGTGATGCATTTTACAGTTAATTCTCTTGCTGTTATTGTAATTTTGTTTTCTGATTCGGTCTATTTAAATGAAAAGGTTCCCCAAAAGGACTTCATTTTGCCTTTAATAATTGGAGTTGTTTTGATGTACATAGCAATTAAACATTTTCTTTCTATTAAAATCAGGGCCTCAAGATAATTTAAGGTGGAAATAAGATATACTTTTAATAAAATAAATGCTGCAATAAACGTCCAATTAGAGAGTTTTTTTCGAAATCCAAAGGGGGAATATGAGGAAAGAAAAATATCATTCGGATTATCCAAACAAAAAGAAAGAGTCTAATGATTGTTTTGAGTGCTTTATTTTTCCAGACATCAAAAATTTGTTTGGATTTTCTAACTTTGAAAATAATATATATTACAGGATATAAAATTACTACCACGCACAACGGGTGGTAGTAAAATGCAGCCAACAAATTTCCTTTTAACACAGCTAATAAAGCTCTTGTCATACCACAGCCGGGGCAAGGAATTCCCCATATACTTCGAAATAGACACATTTGTTTACTCCTTGTTTTTTGAAGTATCAGTTGTTGAAATAACTGAGTCATTTTTAGAGCTTTCAAATTCCCACACTTTATTCAGGCTTGCTTGGAGAATCATAGAGCTTATAATTCCAAGACCAAGGATGCTAAGAATAAGGTTTATAACAGCATTATCTTCTGGAGGCAGACCAGCTTTTTGCTGACATTCAACGGCAATTTTGCTATATTTGTAAATCCAATAAAACCAATAAAGACCACATGTGATTATACAAAGTAAAAGTTCGAGGCCTGGGCTTAGAGTTTGTTTTCCCGAATATTCCTGAGTCTCCTTTGAAGTTGCATAAATCCAGTATAACCAATAAATACCTAATGTAATGATTGAGAATATTAACAGTCCCACAACAGATCTTTTTTTACCAGGCATAAAACTCCTCCTTTTAATTACGTATGTACTTGTAAAAAAATTATAACATTTTTTCTTGTCGAAAAATTGAAAAATATGTCGAACTTTAAGATTTGGTGGAGAATAAAATAAAATGGAGCTGCTTTTTGAAAAAGTTTTAGCAGCTCCTTTAGTTTTTTAAGAATTTATAAAAACTACACTACATTTTTGTTCCTACCATTGGCAATCCTAATTTTTTGAGTATATTTTCTAAGTTTTTCTGCATGATTTCGAAGTCTTTTTCGGTCAACTTTGTCATATCAGCACCGTTTGATATATCAATTTTTTGAACTTTAATATTTGCATTCAGAGAATTAATAACACCTTTTATATCAATCATTATTTTAAAATCATTAGAGTCTTTTAGATAAAAATATAGCCTTTCACCTTTTAAATTATTCTTATCATCTATCATCATTCTGTACTGAAGAGTAAAAGGTGGTATCTGCGGCTTTAACTCATCAATAGAGTAAACAGCTTCATTAATAGTTTGAGTATAATTTTGGTTGATAAGCCCCATTACTTCATTTACATCAAAATCAGGGATATTTAGTTCTTCTTGACTTTGCGTATTTGACTGAAGGATTGCTTTATAATCTTCAAGTATTAGCTTTGTAACTTGAAGTATAAACTCTTTTGTCTTAGCATCATTAGCTGCTTTTGTCAAAATAGTCTTTAAAATTTCTATACTTGAATTTTTATTAAATTCGAAAATAATTTCATCACAGCTTTGTTTTTTCCCGTTGCTAAAGACAACATCCACCTTTTTGTCAGAAAACTTAGCAGCAGCTGTGAGTTGAGGCATCAAAACTGGAGCATAACTTGCTACTAAATCCTGTAGCTGTTTATTAGCTTTTATATCAAACAACTTAGTATATTTTTCAACATCAATTTTGACAGGCATATTTTTGTAAGCATCACTGAGTTTTACATACAGTGGTTTCGAATAGATTTGTGGAAAGTTATAAACAGCTAATTCTTTATTTGCATAAATAGAACCAGTTATAATTTGTTTATTATTATAATAAAAACTTAGAGTCATATTAGCTTCTTGTTTAACAATATCTGATACAACTCTTGTTTTTATATACATTTTTTTCAAAAATTCTTCCAATATTTTATCTTCTTCCTTTGCATTCTTGCCAAGGGAAAACCTAAGATCAATTCTTATCTCTTCATCAACTGTTTTTGCGTTTTGTGCCTGCAGATATGCACTTCCTGCTTTAATTAGCAGCCCAGAATTTGTTTGCGAATATGCAACACTGGAGATCACAAAGCTCAAAATAACAACAAATACAAAAAACAACTTTATTGATCTTTTTAGTTTCAAAAAAATTACCCCCTCAAGTATTCTTTGAAATTAATATATGTTAAGTATATCCAAAAAATCTTTTGCTGTCAATAATTTTTTTAAATAACAGATTAATACGGCAAAATAAAAAAATGATTTGAAATCTTTCTTACAAGAAGATGAGGTGCTCAAGATTTTAAAATGTGTTATTGGCAAATGGCAAAGTATCTGGCTCTAAAAATTTAGAGGCTGCCACATGTTGCCAAAGATGCACTCTCTTCTTAAAACAAATGGCAGCCCTTTTTAATTTTTAATAATTCTCAGCTCTTATTTCAAAGAACGACTGTGGATGTTTGCAGGTTGGACAAACCTTTGGAGCTTCTTTGCCAACATGAACATAGCCACAGTTTCTGCACTTCCAAACAACAACATCGTCTTTTACAAATACCTTGCCGTTTTCAACGTTTTCAAGAAGTTTTCTATATCTTTCTTCATGTTTTTCCTCAACCTTTGCGACAAACTCAAAAGCAATAGCTATCTCTTCAAATCCTTCTTCTCTTGCAACCCTTGCAAACTCTTTGTACATCTCAGACCATTCGTAATGTTCGCCTTCTGCAGCAGCTTTTAAGTTTTCTTGAGTATTACCAATTCCGTTTAAGAACTTGAAAAATAGCTTTGCATGTTCTTTTTCATTCTCAGCTGTCTCCTCAAAGATTGCTGCAATCTGCTCATACCCTTCTTTTCTTGCCTGGGATGCAAAATAGGTGTATTTGTTTCTTGCCTGAGATTCACCAGCAAACGCCGCCCACAAGTTCTTTTCTGTCTGTGTTCCTTTCAAATCCTTCATCTTAAAATCAACCTCCCATAAACTTAAGATAGATTTTTATTTTTACAATAAGGGCATACACCCTTATAGTAGACGTAAATTTCCTCAACATCAAAGCTTGGGTCTAAGGAAGACTCAATTGAATCTTTTTCAACTAAAAAGTCATAAATCTTTCCGCATACCTTACACTGAAAATGTCCGTGAACAGATGTGTCAGCATCAAACCTTGCTATATTTTCTTCAATTGTTATCATCTGTGCAAGCCCTTTTTCAACAAAAAGGCTTAAAGTGTTGTACACCGACGTTTTAGAAAGTGTTGGAATTTCCTTTAAAAGAGTACTGTATACTTCTTCTGCCGTGGGGTGGGTTTTGTGCTTTGTCAAGTACTCATAGATTTTCAGCCTTATTAAAGATGGTTTTATTCCTTTTTTCTCGAGCTGCTCTTTCAAAAGATTTAGATCATTAATCTTGGTCGCCCCCTGTGAACTTATTTTAGTATTGAACTAATTACAATTTTATTATAATTACAACTTTTAATTTTGTCAATAAGAATTTTGAAAATTACTTTTTAAAAACAAAAGGGCTGTTTTTGCAATCTATTTACAGCCCTTTTTACTTTCTCATATTTTATATACCCTCGATTCATATGGTTTTAAAACAATTTTTTGTTGAATATCATCTTCAACCTCATAATTGCTGATTAAAAGCTCAGGCTTATTAAAGAATATTTCTTTTGGTGCGCAAAATTCCACTTCTTCTTCCGAAAAGTTCATAACAACAAGAAGTTTTTCATTTCCATAGCTTCTTGTATAGGCAAAGATTTTTTCATCATTTTCATAAAGCATCTGAATATCACCATATACAACTGCCGGATGTGTTTTTCTTAGATGGATAAGTTTTTTGTAGTAGTAAAAGATAGAATCTTTGTCAGCAAGAGCTTTCTTTACATTTATTTCTTTGTAATTTGGATTTACCTTTATCCACGGCTTTCCTGTTGTAAACCCCGCGTTTTCTGAGTCGTCCCATTGCATTGGAGTTCTTGCATGGTCTCTGCTTCTTTTGTTCAGGATTTCTAAAATGCTATCATCTGATATGCCTTTTTCCTTCATTTCACGGTAAAAGTTAAGTGTTTCAATGTCTCTGAACTCATCAATACTTTCAAACTTGCAGTTTGTCATGCCAATCTCTTCGCCTTGGTAGATATAAGGAGTTCCCTGCCATGTGTGAAGCAAAGTCGCCAAAAGCTTAGCAGACTCAACCCTGTATTCTTTATCATTGCCAAAACGTGAGACCATCCTTGGCTGGTCATGGTTGTTAAAGTAAAGCGAATTCCAGCCTTTGTCTTTCAATGCCAAATACCACTTGTACATTATTTTTTTCAAATCAGTTAATTTCCAGTGTTTTACATTCCATTTGCTACCTTCACAGTCCATGTCCATATGTTCAAAATGAAAGAGCATATTAAGCTCATTTCTGTCATACTCTACATACAGCTTTGCAATCTCAGGAGTTACAAATGGAGTCTCACCTACTGTCATGATGTCGTATTTGCTCAAGACTTCTCTGTTCATCTCCTGAAGGTATTCATGAACACGCGGACCGTTTGCATAGTATTTGAAACCAACAAGTCCTCCTTTTTTTTCTCCTTCTCTATCGTCTGGTAGTCCTTCCACCTTGGAGATAAGATTTATCACATCCATTCTAAAACCGTCTATACTCTTGTCAAGCCACCACTTCATCATTTTATAAACTTCCTGACGGACCTGAGGATTGTCCCAGTTCAGGTCTGGTTGCTTTGTTGCAAAAAGATGTAGGTAGTACTCTCCAGTCTGTGAGTCATACTCCCACGCAGGACCACCAAAAAAGGATGTCCAGTTGTTAGGAGGTTTACCGTTTTTCCCCGGTCGCCAGAAATAAAAGTTTCTGTAAGGACTGTCTTTTGATTTTCTTGACTCCAAAAACCATTTGTGCTCATCGGATGTATGGTTTACAACAAGGTCCATTACAATTTTAATTCCTCTTTTGTGGGCTTCATTCAATAATCTATCAAAATCTTCCATTGTACCAAATTCATCCATGATGTCATAGTAATCGCTGATGTCATAACCATTGTCTGCGTTTGGAGATTTGTAAATAGGGTTGAGCCAGATAACGTCTACTCCAAGCTCTTGTAGATAATCAAGTTTTTCTATTATTCCTGGCAAATCTCCAATTCCATCACCGTTTGAGTCATAAAAGCTTCGAGGATAGATTTGATATACAACAGCTTCCTTCCACCACTTTTTGTGCAAGTCCATCACTTCTCCTTTCAATAAAATATAGCATATAAATAGTATAACATAAATTTTACAAAAACAGTAGGAATTACTTGCTATACAAAACATTATCAGGACAAAAGATACTAAACTATTCTTTTGAGGAAAAATAATTTATTTTTTTATCTCATGTTGTCTATCAGTGAGCGAAATATAAAAAGAAGATAGTTTTTCCTTGTTTTTATATATCATTATAATTAGGTTTAAAAACCACAAAGTCAGAAGATAGACCGAAAAGCTATTCAAATAAAGATATGCTCCCACAATTGTAAAACCGAGTACTACCATAAAAGCATCCTCTTGTGTTGTGGTAGGGCCACCATGCTTTAGCTTTTTTGCTATTAAAAACAGCAGGGCAAGTACTACCGCATAGAAGAGAGAAACCCTAAAACGAGTTGTAGCACTCCACACTCCAAATGTAGTAGCAATTGCTTTTCCGCCTCTAAATCTTAAAAAAGGCGAGAATGCATGACCCAAGATTGGTGCAATTGCGCCAGCAATTATATACGATTTTGGAAGGTAACCTTTCTCAACAAAGTATACAAGAGGAAAATAACCTTTTAAAAAGTCTAAAGCAACACCTAAAATTCCGATTTTAAAACCGACTGCTTGTATCAAATTAAATGCACCGGGATTTCCATCTCCGACAGCTGTTATATCCTTTTTGAATAACTTTCCAAGCCAGTAAGAGAACATAAGAGATCCGCAGAAAAACTCTAAAAGTACAATAAAAACAAGCATTCTACTTACCCCCTACTTCTATTTGTCTTCCTTTCCACCATACACTTCCTGTAAATTTGAGCTGGTAAAATGAGTATAAAACCATGAACAGAAAAAAAGCTGTAGATACAAAATGGAAAAGAGGCATCACAATTCCAAAATTTCCTATGTATCTTTGAAGGTAGAGTATCTGGACAAAATAAAGTAGATATGCTAACAAAAATATTTTCAGCAAAGGATGGCGAATAAAAAACAAAAAAGGTGTCAAAAATCCTGATAAAGTAAGTCCTAAAACCCACAGAGCAATTAGGAGTATAGTCTTTCTTTGTAGAAGCTGCATTGAAAGCGCTGCACTTTTTGCAATGCCATGAATCTGGCTTTTTATACCATTTGGATACATTCTGAAAAAGACTTTGTCAATACCAAGATAATTTTCTATATTGATGTTGAAGCTGCTCAAGCGTTTGCCGAGACTCAAATCATCTGTCACTTTGCTGCAGATGCTTTTGTGCCCACCTATCTTTTGATAATCCTCACGAAAAAGTGCAATGCATGAACCATAAAGTCCTTTTTGTTTGCTTTTTCTTTCATATGGCGATGTAAAAGCAAAAACACCAAGTATGTTGACAATCATGCACAGCTTTTCGTAAAACTTTTCAGTTTTGTGATATGGAATTACAGAGATTGCTCCTTTGGATTTAAAAAGTGCTTTTGTGAGCTTTTCAATGCCATCTTCAGAGAGCCGAACATCAGCATCTAAAAAAATAAGAATCTGTCCTGATGAGTGCAAATACCCGTTCCACAAAGCCCAGTTTTTTCCTGTCCAGCCGACCGGGATTGGTGGATTGTCAATTACCTTTACGTCAAAACTTTTTGCAATCTCCTTTGTTTTGTCTTCTGAAAAGTCGTTTACAACTATTACTTCATAGGGCTTTAAAGATTGTCTTTTGAGCGACTCAAGTAAGAAAGGAAGGTTCTTTTCTTCATTTCGAGCAGGGATGATAACTGAGACTTTCACATCGGGCATTTCAGTAGTTTCTTCTTGATCTAAGGAGATTTTTGCAAAGAGGATAAAACCTACTGCCCAGCATATCAAAAGTAAAAATAAAAAGGTCATTTTATTCCAGCTCCTTTTTAACTTTTTTGTTGTTCTATACTTACTTTCATTATATCATATCATATCATATACTGTTGTTTGATTTGAAATAAAAAAGATAATTTTACTTGACGAACGAAATAGTATTTCAATTTACTAAAAAATATGTTATAATATTAACAAACTAAACATTTGCTCCTGACTTAGAGGGCAAAATGGCCTGATAAGGAGGGGATTGGATTGGAAACTGCAAAAATAAGGTTTGTATCCACCTCTTTTGACTAAATAAGGTTAAGAAGTCAGGAGAGGTGGATTTATTTTTTTAAAGAGGGAATGGTGTTTTTATGGAAAGACGAATTGGCGTTATTGGGATTGTGGTTGAGAACAGGAAAGAGGTTTCGGATAAGCTCAACAAGATTCTAAGTGACCATGGTGATATTATTGTTGGAAGGATGGGTATACCATATAAAGAAAGAGGGCTTTGTGTGATTTCGCTTATAGTTGATGGGACAACTGATGAGATTGGTGCGCTCACAGGAAAGCTTGGGTCTTTGAGTGGTGTAAAAGTAAAAAGTGCTCTTACTAAATAATAAATTTGGAGTGTGATTTTGATATGTTTAGAAAAGATGAGTGGGAAAGAGCTGAGTTTATAAATGACCAGATGGTTTATGATATCCTTGAAGAGGGGAGCAAAAATGTTGATAGAGCGGAAGAAATAATTGAAAAAGCTTTGCAGCTAAATGGACTTGAACCTCATGAGGTGGCAACACTTCTTTATATAGAGGACAAAGATCTTTTGGAAAAACTTTTTAAGGCGGCAAGGCAGGTAAAAGAGAGGATTTATGGTAAAAGAATTGTGCTTTTTGCACCTCTTTATATCAGCAATTTTTGTGTAAATAACTGTCGATACTGTGGTTATCACAGATCGAATACGAAGATGAAAAGAAGAAAGCTTACAATGGATGAGATACGAAAAGAGGTTGAAATAATTGAATCTCTTGGGCACAAAAGAATTGCTCTTGAGCTTGGCGAAGACCCAAAAGAAGCGCCAATTGAATATGTAGTAGATAGCATAAAAACAATATATTCGGTATATAAAGAAAAAGGAAACATAAGAAGAGTGAACGTCAACATTGCTGCAACAACCATTGAAGAATACAGAATGCTAAAAGAAGCAAAAATAGGCACATATGTACTTTTCCAGGAAACATACCACAGGCCAACCTATGAATACATGCACCCCGAAGGGCCAAAATCAGATTACGACTGGCATGCAATGGCAATGGACAGAGCAATGCAGGCAGGAATTGACGATGTTGGGCTTGGAGTGCTCTTTGGGCTTTATGACTATAAATTTGAGGTTGTTGGGCTGATTCTGCATGCAAAGCATCTTGAGGAAAGGTTTGGAGTAGGACCACATACAATCTCTGTGCCAAGGATTAGACCTGCCGAGGGTGTTGAGGTGACAAAAGAAAGGTATCCTTACATTGTTTCTGATGACGAGTTTAAAAAGATCGTTGCAATAATTCGGCTTGCTGTGCCCTACACTGGCATGATTTTATCTACCCGTGAAAGACCAGGTTTTAGAGAAGAAGTAATTGACCTTGGGATATCGCAAATCAGCGCTGGGTCCTGCACAGGTGTTGGTGGCTACACACTTGAATATGAAGGAAAATCCACGGGTGATTTAGATGAAGATCTTGCACAGTTTGAAGTAGAAGATAAAAGAAGTCCAGATGAAGTAATAAGGACACTTTGTGAGGCAGGTTATATTCCAAGCTACTGCACAGCATGTTATAGAAAGGGAAGAACAGGGGATTTGTTTATGCAGTATGCAAAGACAGGTGACATTCAGGACTTTTGCACACCAAATGCGCTTTTGACTTTTATGGAGTATTTAGAGGACTATAGCTCTGAAAAGACAAAAGAGGTTGGAAGACGCTTGATATATGAGAGCTTAAATCAAATAAAAGATGAGAGAATGCGCAAAGAGACAGAAAAAAGACTTGAGATGATAAAAAGTGGAGTAAGAGATTTGTATTTCTAAGATCAATCAAAAAATGGGGCTAACGCACAGCCCCATTTTTGCTATTTTGCTCTTTTTCAATTTGTTTTATAACATGCTCAATGGCAAGTTTTGAAAATGGCTTTCTTATAAACTCAAAAGCACCACATTTTTTTACTTCTTTTTCAATGTCTGGCTGAGAGATTGCGGAGATTATGATAACATGTGTTTCTGGCAGTATATTTTTAATTATACGCGTCGCAGTAAGACCGTCAATATCAGGCATAGTTATATCAAGAGTTATAATATCCGGCTTTAAGTCTTCTATCTCTTCTATGAGTGGCGATGCTGAAGGAAATTCGGCAACAACCTGGTGCCCAAGTGATGTGAAGATGTCTTTTAGCATGATCCTAATAAACTGGGCGTCATCTACAATACAAACCTTCATAACAAATCTCCTCTTTTTGAGATTGTCAGATATTTTCAAGGGCACTATAATATATTATAATGCTTTTGTTGAAAAAAACAACACCAATAAAATAGAATTTTTTCAGTTAAATAATAACTTTGTTATATTATCAATTTTGCAGGCAAAGAGGTAGAAGTATGCTCAGGAAGGAAAATTTAAAGATAGGCAACTACTCAATATATCAAGATACAGATTTTTTCCTGTATGGGACAGATGCTGTTGTTTTGAGCGATTTTATACAGCTTAAGAAAAATGACATTGTGGTTGAGTTTGGTACAGGGAATCTAATAATCCCCATTTTGCTGTGGGCAAAAGGTAAAAAGTTCAAAAAACTCTATGCTTTAGAGATACAGAAAGAAGTTTGTGACCTTGCTATTTTGAATAGGAATATAAACAATCTTCAGGACAGGATTGAAGTGATAAATGCTGATTTAAAAGACGCACTTAAGATTTTTGGCTCTGAATTTGCAAATGTAGTTTTTACAAATCCACCTTACAGAAAGGTAAGCAGCGGAACAATAAATCCAAACATCAGAAAAGCCATCGCAAGACATGAGATTATGTGCACCATTGAAGATGTTGTGAGAAGCGCAATGCAGATCTTGAAATTTGGCGGGCGTTTTTACATGGTCTACAGAAGTGACAGGCTCACAGATGCACTATATTATCTGAGACTTTACAAGTTAGAACCAAGTCTAATACGATTTGTTCACCAGAACAAGGAAAAAGAGTCTTCACTTGTGCTGATAGAGGCAAAAAAAGGAAAACAGTGTTTACTGAAAGTTGACAAGCCACTGTTTATAGATGAGATGGAATATTACCTTGAGAGGCAAAATGGCAGCGAGGGTGAAATTATATGAGCGGGAAGTTATTTATAGTTGGAACGCCAATTGGAAATTTAGATGACATGTCGAAACGTGCTATAGACACTTTAAATTCGGTAGACTTTATTGCATGTGAGGATACACGGGTCACCATAAAGCTTTTGAACCATTTTGGGATAAAAAAGAAACTTGTTTCTTTTCATGAGTTCAGCCCAAAAGAAAAAGAAGAGAAAATTATATATGAGCTCAAAAGCGGCAAGAAGATTGCGCTTGTGTCTGATGCGGGAATGCCTCTTATTTCAGACCCTGGGTATGAGCTTGTTCGAAGGTGTATAGATGAAGGTATAGAGGTTACAGTGGTACCAGGACCTTCTGCTTTTGTATGTGCGCTGGTGTTATCTGGACAGAATACTTACAGTTTTGTGTTTGAAGGTTTTTTGCCGAAAAATAAAAGAGCCAAAAGGGAAAAGCTTGAAAGTTTAAAGTATGAAAAACGGACCCTCATATTTTATGAAGCTCCTCACAAGCTTTTAGATACGCTTTGCCAGATGGCTGAAATTTTTGGAGAAGAAAGAGAGATAAGTATTGTCAAAGAGATAACAAAAATGCATGAGAGTGTCATGCTAACAACTTTGGGCAATGCGGTTGAATTCTTTAAACAAAATTCACCCAAAGGAGAATATGTGCTTGTTGTAAAAGGCTATGAAGATGTTGAAGAAAAAATGCAAGATGACGTTGAGCTTATAAGAAAAAGGCTCAAGGAAAAGCTTTTGCGGGGATTTTCTAAGAAAGAGGCAGCAAAGATGGTTGCAGATGAGCTGAATTTGCCTAAAAACAAGGTATACAAAATTGTGATTGAGAACAATGAATTTAAGTGAAAAATAATAGAGGACAGAAAGATTTTCCTGCCCTCTATTATTTTAAGTTTTTTGTTTAATTACCCTTACACAATTAGCTCTTTTTAAGTTCTTCCATGCAATCTTTGCAGATGTTTTTACCTTTATAGTAGATAACATCCTTTGCATTGCCACAGAAGATGCAAGCTGGCTCGTACTTTCTGAGGATTATTTTGTCGCCATCAACGAAGATTTCAAGAGCGTCCTTTTCAGCAATGTCAAGTGTCCTTCTGAGCTCGATAGGAAGAACTATTCTGCCAAGCTCGTCAACCTTTCTTACAACACCTGTTGATTTCATTTCAAATCTTCCTCCTTTCAACAAATTTCGACATTTTTTTTACACTGCTATTATACCATCGTTGCAATTTTATGTCAAGAATTTTTTAAGACTTTTTACAATAAATATTATTCAAGCTAACAATCTCTTTTAAAGGCTTTATGTGCACAGACCAGTAGTATTATAGTTTGTCTTGTGTTAATAGTATATTAACGATTGAAATTATCGAAATACCTATAGAAAGTAATTATAATTAAAGGAAATAAACAACTGTAAAATTTATTGATTTAAAGTCTATTTTTATTTCGACATATTTCGACAATTTATTGTACATTTATCTTATTTTTATTCATTAATAAGCGTAATGTAATGACAGTATTATAAATAAGTGGATATTAAATTTAAGTTGTATACGTACAAGTTTCTTAAAATAAAATTACAAAAAACTATTGACAGAAAAACGTTTATAATATATGATATAAACAAAAATATCCTCAAAAATTTTTATATAAGAAGCTGAAAAGGCTCTCAAGTCAAAATTTCTTTTGATGAATCTTTAAAATTGCATAATTAAATTTTGAATCTCTTCTGCGATAAAAATAAAGCCCTGAAAATATAAGAAAATTTAAAAATGTTTTTTATTCTTTCAAAAATATAATATTAATAGCCATTTAAATGAAAATAAGGAGTTGATTAAATTGAAAAGGCATTCAAAAAAATTAAAGGTTCTGATAATTATTATTACTTGCATTTCGACGTTTTTGTTTTTACAAACTATAGCGCTGGGTTCTGAAGGCATTCCAACTCTTCAAGAATATTTAAAGAAAATAGGAAATGCTGTAAAACCTCAAAAGGTAGTAGTGATTGATGCAGTAGATTACACAGCTTCTGAGAATGCATCTCTTAAAAAAGCAGAAGAGTTTAAAGGGCAAAAAAATGTCTTGTTATGGGAAAAAGAAGGCGGTTGGATTGAATGGAAGGTACATATCTCTGAAGCAGGTCTATATAATATAGCTCTTCAATATTATCCTTTGCCAGGGAAAGGGTTGGGAATAGAAGTTGCTGTTATGATCGATGGGAAAATTCCATATAAAGAGGCTCAGAAAGTGACATTTAACAGGGTATGGAAAGATATAACAGGAATAAGGAAGGATAAAAGGGACAATGATTTGCGCCCTAAATGTGAAGAAGAGCCGGTATGGCAACAAGCAGATTTTATAGATACAGAAGGATTTTATAACAGGTCTTTGCCTTTTTATTTTGCTGAAGGTGAGCATACAATAAGAATAGTAAGCATAAGAGAGCCTTTTGCGTTAAGACAGCTCATTATATATAATCCTGAGAAACTACCTTCTTATGATGAGTACATAAAAAATAATAGTATAAATGATAAAATTGCAAAAAATATTGTAATCAAGGTACAAGGAGAAAAACCTTACTTAAAATCAGATCCTATTTTATATCCTACATACGATAGAACAGATCCTGCTACAGAACCTTACCATGTATCTAAAATTAGATTAAATACAATTGGGCAATGGAACTGGCGATATCCCGGGATGTGGATTAGTTGGAAGGTCGAAGTTCCAGAAAATGGTTATTATAAGATAGCAATTAAATCACGTCAGAATTTTGTTCGTGGGTTGGCAGTACACAGAAAGCTTTACATTGATGGCAAAATTCCTTTCAAAGAAGCAGAAGATATTGAGTTTCCATACAGTATAAGGTGGTATATCAAAACTATAGGGGAAAAAAACAAACCCTATTTGGTTTATCTGACAAAGGGTGTTCATGAAATAAAGTTAGAAGCTACTTTAGGTTCGTTTACAGAAATACTTAGCAGAGTTGAAACAACAACTATAGGACTAAATGACCTTTATAGAAAGATTATTATGATAACAGGGGCATCCCCTGATTTGTACAGAGATTATTTCCTTGAAGAACAAATACCGGGACTTGTAAAGATGCTCTTAAAATATGCCAATGAACTTGAAGAAGAGGCATTATTGTTTGAAAAATTGGCAGGACAAAAAGGTGGAGAAGCAGAGTTTTTAAGAAGAGTAGCATTGCAGCTGAGAAGTATGGCTGAAGATACAGATACTATTCCAGCTAGAATTTCAAATTTCAGAGATAATTTAAGTGGACTGTCATCATGGCTTGCTTACAGAAGAGACCAACCATTGGAAATTGATTATATACTTGTTGCCTCGCCTGATTCCAAGCTTCCGTCGCCAACAGCTTCGATTGCAAGTAAATTTATAAATTCCCTGAAAGCATTTATATATTCATTTGTTGAAGATTACAACAATATTGGGGAAGTATATGAAGGGCAAAAGGTGATAAAACTCTGGGTTGGCGGTGGAAGAGATCAGGCTCAGATTATCCGTGATTTAATAAATGATTCATTTACGCCTCAGACAGGTATTAAAGTAAATGTAAGTTTGGTTCAAGCGGGATTGATTGAAGCAATACTTGCTGGTAAAGGTCCTGATGTGGTTTTAACCGTTTCAAGAGGACAGCCAGTTAATTTAGCTGCACGTGGTGCTCTTGTTGACTTAAGTAAGTTCAAAGATTTTGATGAGGTAAAGAAAAGATTTGCTCCTACAGCACTTGTACCATACACATACAATGGAGGGGTTTATGGTCTGCCAGTTACTCAGGATTTCTATATGCTGTTTTACAGAAAAGATATTTTGAGAGAATTGAACATAGATGTGCCTCAAACATGGGATGATATGTACAGAGTCATTGCAAAATTGCAAAGATATAATCTTCAGGTAGGATTACCATATCAACGAATAGATGCATTAGAAGCTATTGATGCAGGACTTGGTGCAAGAAATTTGTTTCCCACCTTACTACTGCAATTTGGAGGCAGTTTTTATGATAAAACTAAAACACGAACACTTTTAGATAAACCTGAAGCTGTTGCTGCGTTCAAGACATGGACAGATTTTTATACAAAATATAATCTTCCTCTCATTTATGATTTCTATAACAGATTCAGAACAGGTGAGATGCCTATTGGCATAGCTCCTTATACAACTTATAATCTTTTAGCTACAGCAGCACCTGAAATAAGAAATGAATGGGCAATAGCACCAATTCCAGGTATTAAAAAATCAAATGGAGAAATAGATCGTTCAACAGGTGCTTCTGGTACAGCGTGTATTATACTAAAGAAGAGCAGAAATAAAGAAGCTTGCTGGGAGTTTTTAAAGTGGTGGACCTCTGATGAAGTCCAAACCCAGTTTGGAAAAGAGCTTGAAATGCTTATGGGAACAGCAGCAAGGTATAACACAGCCAACCTGAAAGCATTCCAAAAACTTCCGTGGAATAAAGAAGAGCTTGAGAATTTAGAGGCGCAGTGGAAATATGTAAAGGAAATAGAAGAGGTACCCGGTAGTTATTACATTACACGAAGTATCGATAGTGCATTTTCAGCAGTTGTTTATCAAGGCATAAATCCAAGAGAAAGTCTGTGGAAGTATACAAAAGAGATTAATGATGAGCTTGAAAGAAAGAGAATTGAGCTTAGTTCGTATAATAAGTAAGGAAATGTTCGGATGAGATTTCTTTACAAATCCAAGAAGGGAGATAGTTCAAATGGGATTAATTGAAGATATAAAAAGGAATAAAGCAAGTTATTTAATGATTGCGCCTTATATGATTCTATTTACCATATTTACTTTAATACCAGTTATCAGCTCAATATTTTTGAGCTTTACCAACTACAATATGTTACAGCCTCCCAAATGGGTTGGCTGGTCCAATTACATAAGGCTATTTCTCAATGATAAGGTATTTTTAAAAGTATTAAGAAACACATTGATATTTGCTCTTTTAACAGGACCACTTAGCTATTTTATGTCATTTTTCCTTGCGTGGTTTATAAGTGAATTTAATCCTAAGCTGAGAGCATTTTTGACTTTGGTGTTTTACTCACCATCACTTGCAGGAAATGTGTTTTTCATATGGTCGTTTATCTTCAGTGGTGATGTGTACGGGTTGATTAACGGTTGGGCTATGAAATTGGGATTAATAGATGAACCAATTAACTGGTTACAAGATCCAAACTATATACTATGGGTAATTATAATTGTTCAACTTTGGCTTAGCATGGGAGCGGGGTTTTTGGCTTTTGTTGCAGGATTTCAAAACCTTGACAGAGAACTATTTGAGGCAGGAGCAATTGATGGGATAAAAAATAGATTTCAGGAACTCTTTTATATAACCATTCCCCAGATGGCACCCCAGCTTTTATTTGGTGCAGTAATGCAAATAGGTGCATCTTTTGGTGTTAGTACAGTGGTAATGGCTCTTGGAGGTCTTCCAACAAGAGAATACAGTGCTGATACTGTTGTGACATATCTTATTGACTATGGAACCGTGAGGTTCGAAATGGGTTATGCTTCTGCAATTGCAGTAATTCTCTTTATAGCAATGCTTTTGACAAACAAGGTTATTACCTCAATTTTAAGAAGGTATTCTCTTGATTAAGGTAAAAATTACAAATAAAGTAGGTGATTTAAATTGGGAAAGAGAGCAACTATATCGTGGAAAAGACCAAATAGGAGTGTGGGAGGCAACGTTGTTATATTTGCGATACTGATTATTTTAGGTATATTTACAGCACTGCCGCTTATTTACACCATAGTAAATGCGTTTAAACCGTTTGATGAGATATTTATATTTCCACCAAGACTTTATGTAAGGCGTCCAACGCTTGATAATTTTGTTCTGCTATTTCAACTTGCAACAAACATGTGGGTGCCATTTTCAAGGTATGTATTTAACAGTTTATTCATATGTGTTGTGGGCACAGTTGGTCACATTTTTATTGCATCGCTTGCTGCTTATCCGCTTGCAAAGCATCAATTTGCAGCAAAGAGAATAATTAACGAAATAATTGTTCTTGCACTGCTGTTTACACCACAGGTCACATATATTCCATTATATATAATTATGTCTAACTTAAAGCTTATTGATACTTATGGAGCATTAATTTTTCCGGCATGGCAAATGACATTGGGATTATTTCTTATGAGACAGTTCATGACCCAGATACCAGATGCGCTTTTAGAAGCTGCAAAGATTGATGGGGCGCATGAACTGGGGATTTGGTGGAGAATTGTAATGCCAAATGTAAAACCTGCATGGTTAACATTAATGATTCTATCATTTCAGCAGCTTTGGAACCAGACAGGTGGTTCATTTATATTCAGTGAAAGTCTCAAGCCATTGCCAACGCTTATGTCGCAAATAGCAGCGGCTGGTATCGCAAGAGCCGGAGTTGGTGCAGCAGTTGCCCTTGTTCTAATGATACCTCCAATAATACTTTTCATAATTTCACAAAGCAGTGTAATGGAGACAATGGTTAATGCCGGTATTAAATAACTTTAAAGTATTTTCTAAACAATTATGAAAGCAAAGGTGATGGTAGTGAAAGCTATTATGAAAAAGGTAAAAAATAGAGTATTTCTGCTTTTTCTACTGACTATATTTCTTCAGATATTTAGCAGTGTAGATGTTTATGCATACATAATTGAAGATATGGAAGAAGTTCCATATTACCAATACAACTACGATGTATATCAACATGAAATTCCAAGTGCTGCAGGTTATTTTCCTACAAAAGCTATAAAAGGTGAAGATATTGGAGTAGGTAAACTTAAAAATCCAACAGATATATTTGTTGATTCAAACAATCAAATTTATATCATGGACAGTGGAAATAAGCGAGTGATTATATGTAATAAGGATTTTAGTTTTAAAAAGGTGATTGATAAATTTTTAGACAAAAATGGCGAGATAGAGATGACAGATCCAGATGGTATTTTCGTGGATAAAAATGGTCAGATTTATATATGCGATAAAGGTGCAAAAGTTGTATGGATAATAAATCAAGATGGTAAAGTTGTAAGAACAATTGAAAAACCAGTTTCAGATTTAAAAGCAGCAAAAAAAGATTTTATACCTTTTAAAGTTGTTGTAGACAACGCAGGAATTATATATGTACTTTCACTGGGCAGCTATGAAGGTGCGTATATGTTTGACCAAAATGGTGCTTTTCTTGGTTTTTATGGTAGCAATAAGGTTGTTGTCACATGGCAGTTATTAGTAGACAGAATGTGGAAGAGTATTTTAACAAAAGAACAAAAATCATCGATGGTGAGATACTTACCTACTGAATGTACAAGTATTGATATAGGTTCAGATGGTTTTATTTATACTTGTTCTAATTTAACCGATGTAAGTGAAGGGGAATTGAGAAAATTAAATTATTTAGGAGAAAATATTTACTGGTACAAGAAGATAGGACGAACAAGAGATTTTGGTGATATCCCTAAATATTATGGTAAAGAATTAGAAGATACATATTTTATAGATATAAATGTTACAGATGATGGTTTTGTCAATGCTCTTGATTATGAAAGAGGCAGAGTATTTCAGTATGATCAAAATGCTAATTTATTATTTATCTGTGGAGGAAAAGGAGATCAAATAGGGACATTTAGAGACCCTGTTGCTGTTGAGAGTATCGGAAATACCTTACTTGTTCTTGATAAATTAAAAGGATGTATTACTGTATTTGAAGAAACCAAGCTTGGTAGTTTAGTACACAAAGCAACGATACTTTATAATGAAGGAAAATATGATGAAGCAAGATATTTATGGGAACAAGTTCATAAAATGGACTTTAACTTTCAACTTGCACATGTAGGGCTTGGAAAGGCACTATTGAGGATGGATAAATACCAGGATGCTATGTATTATTTTAGGCTTGCAAATGATAAAGAAGGATATTCTGAGGCTAAAGAAATATTAAGAAATGAATTTCTAAAGAGGAATTTTGGTTTAATAGTAGTATTACTCATTGCGTTGATTGTTGTAATATATTTGCTGAACAAGAAGTTCAAAAGGCCAGTCACAGCAGAGGATATATATACTAAAAAAATTAGCAAGTATAAATATCCTTTACATGTTATGTTACATCCATTTAGAGGTTTTGAAGAACTTAAGGATGAAAGAAAAGGGTCTGTAGGAATAGCAACGCTCATTGTATTTCTATTCTTTATTACAATGGTTATAAACAGGCAATACACAGGTTTTATATTTAACCCCTATAGAACAGACAAAATCAATATACTTTCTATATTCTCAAGTACGGTAGGCATATTTTTCTTCTGGGTATTAGCCAACTGGATGGTATCAACTCTTACAGAGGGCGAAGGTAAGTTCGGAGAAATATGGATATTCTCTGCTTATTCATTAGCTCCATATATTATATGCACATTGATAGCGGTATTGCTCAGTCAGTTCTTGATAGCTGAGGAATCAATGTTTATAACCTTTGTTAGACTTGTAGGGACATTATGGTTAGTTATTTGCATATTTAATGCAATAAAATCTGTTCATCAATTTTCAGGTGGAAAGACGGTTGGAACTATTATTTTAAGTATATTAGGGGTAGGCATAATTCTTTTCATAATAGTTCTTATGCTCACACTATTCGGACAGTTAATAGATTTTATTGCAAATATCTACAGTGAGATATTGCTCAGGTTGTAGTTGAACCTGAAAAAAGGAGGCATTTAGAATTGGTTATTTTTAAAAGATATAAAGCTTGGATTGCTTTTGTGATTATAATCTTAGAAATGTTTGTTCAAGTATTTAGTATTCAGAAGACATATGCTGAGTTTGAGGTGAAATATAAAAAAATTGCTTCCAACGGAAGATTAGATCTTTATGTAAATGAGAAATATGGATATTTCAAAGTTGTTGATAAAAAGTCAGATACAGTTTGGATGAGTAACCCGGAAAACTGGAAAGAAGATACTATTGCGGCAGGTAGCATGAAAACACAGCTTGCTTCGCAGCTTGTTTTAAGATATGCATTTATGGAATCATATACTGTTCAAACAGCAAATAGTTATGTAGGGGCTGCAATGAAGAAAGGTTTAAAGATAAAACCAATAAAAAATGGCTTTATTGCAACATACACCTTTAAAAAAGAAGGATTTGTAATACCTGTTGCAGTTACAATAAATGAAGATTACTTGAGTGTCGATATTCTTGTAAATCAGATTAAAGAACTTAAAAAAGAGAAATATAGGTTAGTTTCTATAATGTTGTTGCCATTCTTTGGGACGGCAAGCCAAAAGGATAGTGGTTATATAGTTGTCCCTGACGGATGCGGAGCAGTGATAAATTTTAACAACAAAAAAGGAGAAGAAGAATATTCTCAGAGGGTATATGGACCTGATTATGCACTTGTTAAAGAGCCCAATACTTATGTAACGCAATATGCCAGACTCCCAGTATTTGGTATGAAGAAAAATCAATCAGGTTACCTTGCAGTTATAACCAGAGGTGATTCTAAGGCGGTTATAAATGCCTATACAAGCGGTGTAAGAACAATGTTTAATCAAGCATATTGTGAATTTATTATAAGGGAACAGGATAGCATTACATTCAGAGAAAAACAGTGGAATGAAAAGACCTTTAACGTGTTTGAAGAAAACATACCGAAGAAGGATAGATATACCATACGCTACTACTTCCTTGATAAAGAAAAATCAGATTATGTTGCAATGGCAGAAAAATACAGAGAGTATTTAATAAAAGAAATGGGATTAAGAAAAAAAGAACAGAATGAGTTGCCAATTTACTTAGAGTTGTATGGTGGGATGAAAAAAGTAAAGTATATTGTAGGATTGCCAATGAATGTAACAATACCACTTACATCTTTTAAAGATGCTGTTGAAATTGTAAGAAAAGTAAAAAGTCTTGGTGTGAAAGATATTGTTGTAAAATATACGGGATGGTATGAGAATGGAGTATATTATAGCTTACCTCTTTCATTAAGACCAGAAAAGGCTTTGGGTGGCAGAAAAGAATTTAAAAAGATGACAGATTATTTTTCAAATAACGGAGTTAAAACATATTTTGATATAGACTTTATAACATTTAGGAAAGGTTCACTTATATATTCAATTAATCTTGTTTCTGCAAAATCGATGAAACGAATACCGGCAAAGCTGATAAGATATTCACCCGCAACATGTTATGCTGATGAAGATTATCCGCTGTTATTCATGGTTTCTCCTTCTTATATAACAAGGTTTGTAAATAAATTTGTGGAATCAAAGATTGAAGGGCTAAAGAATGTTTCAATTTCTTCAATGTCAAAGATGTTATATTCAGATTTTAGTTCAAGACAGATTAATAGACTTAAAACGCAGGAGATTTTTAGCAGCGCAATAGACAATATAAAACGAAGGTATGAAAATATTTTATTAACAAGTCCCAATGGGTATTTACTAAATAAAGGGACTGAAGTTGTTGACGTTCCAATTTTTAGCAGCAAATATGCAATTGAGGATTATGAGATTCCTTTTTATCAAATGGTATTGAGAGGTTATATTCCCTATTCCACACCATCAGTGAATGATTATGCTAATGATTGGATGTGGAAGTTAAAATTGCTGGAAACAGGTTCATATGTTAAGTTTACATGGACTGCAAAAAATGAAGATGAGTTGAAGGAAACTCTTTGTGATTATCTTTATTCGTCTAACTATAAAAAATGGTTAGCTGATTTAAGAAATGTCTATAAGGAAATTTATCCTATACTCAATAGTATAAAAAATAAAAAATTTGTTGAGCACAGGTTAGTAAAAAGTGGTGTGGTATATGTTGAATATGAGGGGGGAACAGGAATATATATCAACTATACAAATTCAGATCAGAGTGTTGAAGGAACATTAATAAAAGCTAAAAATTTTAAAGTTGTCAAGAGGTGAAATTTTAAATGATAAAATCAAATTTTTTAAAAAAGATATTTCCTAAAGGAAGACTTACACTAAGACAAAAAGAAGCTATGTATGGTAGACTATTTATTCTTCCCTGGTTAATTGGACTTATTGTGTTCTTCATTGTTCCGTTTGTAAACTCCGTATATTATACATTTCATAAAATAAAGTTGGGTGACAACGGTTTAGAATTTAGTTTTATTGGATGGGAAAATTATATTTACGCATTTACCAAGGATCCTGACTATCTCAAAAATTTAACATCTTCAATAACAAACATGTTATATGAAGTACCTATTGTTATAATATTTAGTGTATTTGTTGCCTATTTATTAAAAGATGATTTCAAAGGAAGGACATTTGCAAGAACAATATTTTTCTTCCCTGTTATAATAGCATCAGGTGTGGTAATAACTGTTTTGAAAGAAAATGTTCTTGGCAGTGGAAGTTCAAGCATGGTAGCTTCTTCAACTACTATTTTCAAAGCCGAAAATTTAAGAGCGATAATGATAAATGCTGGTGTTCCAAGATGGTTTAGTATGTACATTGTTGACATAGTAAACAAGATATTTGATTTAACGTGGAGATCAGGAGTTCAAATACTTTTAATCTTAGCTGCGCTCCATAACATTCCAAAGAGTTTTTATGAAGTGGCAATAATTGAAGGTGCAACGGAATGGGAAAAGTTTTGGAAGATAACTTTTCCAATGATATCTCCAACAATACTTGTGGCTGTGATTTATTCAATAATAGATTACTTTACTGATTATAGTAACCAAGTAATGAGGATGGTTGTTACTCAAGCGAACAATGGCAAATTTGAATACAGCACTACCTTAGCAATCGTTTATTTTGCGGTTGTAATGATTATAATTTTAATAGTTAACAAGCTAATAGGCAAACGGGTTGTATATTTGACATAAGAATTATTTTGAAATAAAAAGAGAGGCGAAAATGAAATGAGAGTTGCTAAGAGTATAAAATTACCATGGTTTAATATTGAGAAATTGAAAATGAGCGATGTAACAAAGTCAGTTGCTAAGAAGAGGTTGTTTGTAGTTCTAAAAAAGATGTTTTTGTATTTGTTCATTATATGTATGAGTTACATACTTTTATATCCTATATTATTTCTCATAAGTAATGCGATAAGGGCAAGAGAAGATATATTTGACCCGAGTGTTATATGGATACCTAAACATATAACTTTTAAAAACTTTGAATATGCTAATATGTTGTTATCTTATCCTACAGCAATAAAAAATACGTTACTCATTTTAATTCCTTCAGTAATAATTCAAACTTTTATATGCATGATGGTAGGCTATGGATTTGCAAGATTTAAGTTTGCAGAGAGAGAATTTTTGTTTGGAATACTTCTCTTCACAATAATTGTTCCAATGCAAACAATTATAGTTCCTTTGTATATGAAATTTAGATATTTTGACTTTTTGTACTTAGGTAAATTAGCTGGGCTTATTACTGGGAGACCATCGACAATAAATTTACTTGATACACCATGGCCATTTTACATCTTGAGTTTTTTTGGCATGGGGATAAGATCCAGCTTGTATATATTCGTATTCAGACAGTTTTTTAGAAATATGCCTGTTGAGCTTGAAGAGGCAGCGAAAATTGACGGATGTGGACCATTTTCAACATTTTTAAGGATAATGGTGCCAAATGCAACTGGTGCGATAATAACTATTTTACTTTTCACAATTGTATGGCATTGGAATGACTATTATGTTTCTGCTATGTTTTGTAATGAGAATCTGCCAATTTCAGTAATGTTGACCGCGCTTAATAACAGGTTAAGTATGATACAGGATGCATATAGCTTTTCATCAGATGATATTTACCTTATTCAATCAAATATGCTTGAAGCTGGTTGTTTAATGGTTATATTGCCGCTTATTATAATTTATGTAATAGGACAAAGATATTTTACAGAGAGTATCGAACGTACAGGTATTGTAGGTTAACAGTGGTTTTAATCCTCCAAAAAATGGGGGATTAAAATAAAAATCAAAACTTAAAAAGAGGAGGTTTGATATTATGTTAAGGTCAAAGTTTTCTAAAAGATTTGTTTCAATTGCCGTGATTATTTGTATGCTTGCTTCGTTAATTTTGGTTGTAGGTAAGTCTACTCAAAAAGCATTAGCATCATCTAATCTTGGTGATATTTCTTTTTTGAGGCCTGGTTATTCTAAAGAGAGTTTAAAGAGTACAGATCTTTTTAACAAAGCTGTTGCAAAGGCAATTGAAGACTACCAGAAAAAATACGGTGGTAAAGTAAACATTGTATACTCAGATTGGAATAACTGGCAGACAAAGATAATAGCAAGAATGGCTGCAGGTGATCCGATTGACGTAATATTTGGTGGTGTTAGTACATTCCCGGCATTTTACAATAGAGGAATTGTACAACCATTAGACAAGTATGTAGACATAAACGCTCCATATATAAACAAGAGAGCTATGGATTTAGCATTTAAGTATAATGGAAGGTATTACTTGGCAAGCCAGAAGGGATCAAACGTACCATGGTTAGTTATATACAATAAAGATTTGATGTTGGAAGAGGGAATTGATGAGGAAGAAATGCCACTTGCGTTGTACAAGAAAGGTAGATGGAACTGGGATACCTTTGCTGCACTTGCAAAGAAATTGACAGCAGATACAAACAAAGATGGTAAGATAGATAGATATGGTGTTAATTTCTGGGCAGCAACAGCGCTTGTATATGCAAATGGTACTCAATTTGTAAAAGTTGATAGTTCAGGTAAAGGAAAAGTAAACTTTGATGATGCAGCGTTGCAGAGAGCACTTAACTTTTACAAAAAAGGTGCAAAAGAGGGATGGCTTGCACGTGACTGGGACATTACTGTTTCAGGTTTGAAAAAGAGACAAACAGTAATGCTTGTTGCACCTCAGTACAAATTTGACCAGGACAAAAAAGATGTAGAAGATGAACTTGAGGCTGCTCCGTTGCCACTTGGTCCTGATAACAAGGCTGGTATCTATCCATTTGATGCAGATGGTTATTGTATAATGAAAGGGTCAAAGAATCCAGTTGGCGCAGGGAAATTTATCAACTTGCTCTTAGAAAGTGTTCAGAAGAACCATGATGATGTCAATGCAAAACAAAGACCTAAGTATCTTGTTGACTTTGTAAATAAACTTGCTCAAAAATCTTTTTATCCTGCAAGAGGCGAGTCAATGCTTGGCATGCCACACTGGGATATTTTTGGTAGAGTTGACAGTTCAGATTCGGTTGCATCAGCATTGTCAGCTTTGAGACCACAGGTTGAAAAGAATGTAAAAGAAGCATCAAGCGGTGCAATCACAGCAGTATACAGACCATTCAAACCATTTACAATCAATTTTGAAGATGGTAAGATTGATACATTTAAAGTTCTGGATGCTTCCAAAAAGACAGTCAAGATTATGGTTACATCAGGTAAAGAGGCTATAAAAGGTAAGTCTTTGAAAGTTACATGGGATCAAGGAAAAGATGGTGGAGAGATTTATGTAGTAACAGCACCTGAAAAGGTTAAAATTTACGGTTGGCATGATTACACAATAAGCTTTGACGTAAAAGTTTTAAAGGCACCAAAAGCGGGCAAGACTCAAGTTGTATGCTCAATATTGAGCGAACCAAAATCTGGTGCAACATCATATGGAAGTATTACAAAGACTATTGACAAAGGGCAGACAGTTTACCATGTAGAGGGTAACATCACAAACATTCCAGACAACTCTGACAAGATGTGTCTCAGAATAGGAATACAAGAGGGTGTAGATTTTGTAATTGACAACATTAAAGTTGTAGAACTTGAATAATTTAAGCTTAAGATTTTTAGAAACTGCAAGTTTGGGCATGCTCTATACTTTGGAGCATGCCCAAGTATCAATATATTCTTAGTAAGAATAAAGTTTTAGAGGTAAATGGCTATGGTAAAGGTAAAAATTAAAAAGTTTATAAAAGTCTTAGTAATTTTTGTACTATCGTGGAGTTTATTGAATGTTTTTACCAACAATATATCAATTTTAGGAGGCGAAAATTTGGGTTTACAAAAAATAGCTGAGAACCCAATTATACTTTCCGATATTCCAGACCCTGATATTATAAGAGTGGGCAAGGATTATTACATGGTCAGCACTACAATGCATATGACACCAGGTGTACCTATTATGCACTCAACAGACCTTGTTAACTGGAGAATAATTGGCTATGTCTATGATAGATTAGAAGACAACGATGCACATAATTTAAAAAATGGTTTGAACATTTATGGGAAAGGTCAGTGGGCAACTTGCATAAGATATCATAAAGGTAAATTTTATGTATTGTTTGGTTCACTGGACACAGGTAAAACGTATCTATTTTCCTCTTCCAAAATTACTGGTCCGTGGGAGAGAACAGAAATAAATGAGTATCTGCACGACCCTTCACTTTTGTTTGATGACAACGGAAAAGCGTACATAATTTATGGGAGTTCAGAGATAAGAGTAAGAGAACTTACCTCAGATCTCAAAGCTCTTAATCCCATGGGGCTTAACAAGATTATAATAAAATCCAAAGTGGAAGGTTTGGAAGAGGGTTCTCACGCATACAAGATAAATGGTAAATATTACATTATAACAATAAGATGGAAGAAAGGTGGTATAAGAGAAGTTTGTGTATACAGGTCAGATAAGATTGATGGTCCGTATGAGGGAAGATTGGCACTGAGTGATACTATGGGATATAAAAACAATGGGGTTGCACAAGGCGGTCTTGTTGATACCCCAGACGGAAAGTGGTATTCAATGCTGTTTCAAGACCACGATGCAGTAGGACGTGTACCTGTTTTAGTTCCTGTAAGATGGGAAAATGGTTGGCCAGTTTTTGGTGATGAAAATGGCAAGGTTCCTATAAAGTTTGAAAAGCCGGGCAAGAGCAACTTCACAACAGAAGTAGTTAAAAGTGATGAGTTTTACCAAGAAAAGCCAGAAATTAATCCTAGAAGATTTGAAGTACCAAAAAATACAGAAATAACGGCAAAAGAAGAGCTTTCTGTTAATGGTGATTTTAGTAGAGGAAAAGTTGGATGGAAAGGCAAAGACGGAGCAAAAATTGAGGTTGTGAAAGACACAGGGAAAAATGTACTTCATGTTTATTCATTAACAGATGAAAATTCAGGTGTACAGCAGAATTTAACAGGAAGAATAGAGAAAGGCAAAAAATACAGAACGGTGTTCAGAATAAAGTATACAAACGGACCAGACACAGCTGAATTTATATTGTCTGCAAAGCTGAGCTATAACGATAAAGAGACTTATAAAGAGCTTGTGAGAGGTTATGCAAACAAAAATGAATGGGTTGCAATTTCAGGCACATTTGAGATTCTTCAAGATTTTGAGACAATATCGCTTTTCATAAAAGCTTTGCCAGCAGGTGATAAGAATAAAAATAAGAAAATAACAGATTACTATATAAGTTATGTGTCAATTAAAGAAATACTTTCTTCAAATCTTGAGTCAAAAGAGACAGCACCGAATGGTTCTGAGCTTGGACTTACATGGCAGTGGAATCATAATCCTGACAACTCTAAATGGTCTTTATTAGAAAGAAAAGGCTTTCTTAGGCTCAGGACATGCGATGTTGTGAAGGATATACAGCAGGCAAGAAACACATTAACTCAGAGAACAGTGGGTCCAAAGTGTTCTGGGTGGATACTTATGGACGTAAAAAATATGAACGACGGTGACTGGGCAGGACTTGCTGCATTTCAGAAGGAATATGGATTTATTGGAGTTAACAAGCAGGCAAACAGGTTTTACATTGTTATGGTTGAAAAGGGTAACGAGATTGCGAGAGAAAAACTAATGCAGACAATGGTTTACCTGAAAGTTGATTTTGATTTTGAGATAGATAAAGCTTATTTTTATTACAGCTATGATGGTATAAATTGGACGAAGTTTGGTTCGGACTTGACTATGAGATATACCATTCCTCATTTTATGGGTTACAGATTTGCAATTTTTAACTATGCAACAAAAAAGCCAGGTGGCTATGTTGACATAGACTTTTTCAGGTTTGAAAATAAGCTTACAGGTACAAAAACTGAAAATAACTATAAGGTGTATTTAGAAGAGGAGGCAATTTCGCTTGACAACACAACCAGCAAGACACATGAAGTTTCAGTTTTTATAAACTCAATACCTTGCAATGCAAAGTTGAGCCAAATTGTTGCTGTATTGGAGCACCCAGAATGGCTTGATGTTGTGGGGGTTATTAAGACAAGTAAATTGCTTGATAAATCCACAGTAAAGGTTGTAAAAGATGATCCCAACAAAACAACAATACTTATAAGCAACTTGAGTAGTCATGGGAACACAGTAAAAAATACATGGGAAAGACTCATAAAGTTGCAGTTAAGACAAAAGCAAAAACTCGACAATTCTGTAAAAAGTGAGGTATTAATAAAATCATTTGAGGTACAGATGACAAAGGAGAAAATATGTTACGGGAGTGACAGTGCAGTGACAAAGATAGAATACACAGCACCCAAAAAACCGCTTGGTAAAATTCCACCGAATGCAAATCCAATAATAGCACACAAGTTCGGTGCAGACCCGGCTGTGCTTGTGTATAATGACAGAGTGTATGTATACCTTACAAACGATATTTTGGAATATGATGAGAACGGAAATATAAAAGACAACACATATAGTAAAATAAACAAAATTACGGTAATATCTTCTGATGACCTTGTTAACTGGACAGACCATGGTGAGATAGAGGTTGCTGGACCAAATGGGATTGCAAAATGGGCAACACATTCATGGGCACCAGCTGTTGCGTATAAAAGAATCAACGGGAAAGACAAGTTTTTCCTCTATTTTGGGAACAGCGGTGGAGGTATTGGTGTATTAACAGCAGATACACCGATAGGTCCATGGGAAGATCCTCTTGGAAGGCCACTTATAACTTGGAATACACCGGGTGTTCAAGGAGTTGTATGGTTATTTGACCCGGCTGTATTGGTGGATGATGATGGTAAAGCGTACATCTATTTTGGTGGAGGAGTTCCACAGGGACAGGATGCAATGCCAAACACAGCCCGCGTTATACAGCTTGGAGATGACATGATAAGTGTTGTGGGTGAGGCAAAGGTAATACCAGCTCCATTTATGTTTGAAGATTCAGGTATTAACAAGATAAACGGGTTATATTACTACTCTTATTGCACGAACTTTTACAGTGGAGCAAGGCCACCGGGAAGTCCGCCCGCTGGAGTAATAGCTTACATGACAAGCAAAAGTCCAATGGGACCGTGGGATTATAAAGGAGTAATACTTAATAATCCGGGATATTTCTTTGGAGTGGGTGGTAACAACCATCATCAACTTTTCCAGTTCAAGGGCAAATGGTATATTGCTTATCATGCACAGACACTTGCAAAGGATTTAGGTGTTGCAAAAGGTTATAGGTCACCGCATATAAATGAAGTATTAATTGATGGTAGTATGATAAAAGAGGTTATAGCAGATTATAAAGGAGCAAGTCAGATAAAACTTTTTGATCCATATAGAGATGTTGAAGCAGAAACTTTTGCGTGGAGTGCGGGAGTTGAAACAAAGAAATCAAATGCAAGCAACAATATGTGTTTAAGTGGTATAGATAATGGGGATTGGATTGCACTTTCAAAGGTTGACTTTGGTCAAACAGGACCAAAGAAATTTGAAGCAGTGGTATCAAATATAAAAGGGAAAGGTTATATAGAAATCAAGTTGGATAGTGTTGATGGCAGGACAATTGGAGTTGTTGAAATAACTCCTCAAAATAATTCTTCTTCAAAGTGGACCAAGATTGAGACAAAGGTTGAAAATGTAACAGGTGTACATGACCTGTATTTTGTATTTAAAGGTGAAAACGAAACAGAACTGTTTGATATGGATTTTTGGAAGTTTGTGAAGTAGTAAGGAGGAATTTAAACAATGAAGAAAAAGGTATTAAAATTGTTTGTTTCGGTGTTTGTAATTGTTAATTTTCTGATAACAGGCATAATTTCGTTTGTACAACCTGAAACAAAAACAGCAGTTGCTCAAACAGCAGCCATAACATCTGTCAATTTTGAGGGAAAAGATAAACTTGCATTTTTTGCATATGGCAATGCTAAGATAGCTGTTAAACAGGATACAGCAAAAGAAGGCAAAAAGTACGTGAGTGTTGTAAATAGAAAGTCTATATGGGATAGTCTTGGAATAGATGTGAAGGATGTTTTAACAAGAGGGAAAACATGGGTTGTATCAGGCTATGTGAGACACAGCGGGAAAAAACCAATACTATTTTCAATAACAGCAGTTTACAATGATGGTAAAGGGATAAAGTATGTACAACTTGGTGAAAGAGTTTTGATGCCTAACAAATGGGAAAAGATATCAGCTAAATGGAAACCGACATTGAAAAATCCTACTGATTTGATTATTGCAATTCATCCAACAGTTGATAAGACAACTTCATACGATGTAGACAACGTACAGATAATGACTGAAGAGGCGTATATGTCGCAGGCAGATGTGTTTAAAGACATGTTTGAATCAAACACAACCGTTTGGCAACCAAGGGGTGATGGTGTAAAGATAAAGCTTGACAATTCAAGGTCTCATGACGGGGATAAGAGCCTTTATGTATCTGGCAGAACAGCGTTTTGGCATGGAGTTCAGATACCATTGACAAAATACCTTGTCCCCGGGAAGAGTTATAGAATTAGTATGTGGGTATACCACACATCAATGGACAAACAAGGAATAATGCTAACTGTTCAAAGAAAGATGGCAGATGAACAACAATACAGATATGACTGGATAGGCGGTAGCCAGATTGAAGGTGATGGCTGGGCTCAGATAAACGGAAACTATAATGTACCAAAGAGTGGGAAAATAGAAGAACTTGTACTTTGTATTTCTTCTTGGAACCCGACCCTGTCTTTCTGGATAGATGATGTTACAATATCAGATCCAACAAGGATTCAGCAGCCAAACTATGATCTTCCTTCTTTAAAGGAAAGGTACAAGAACGATTTCAAAGTAGGTGTTGCAATTGGTTATGGTGAACTTATGAGTGATGTCGACTCACAGTTCATTGTAAAGCATTTTAACAGCATTACACCTGGGAATGAGATGAAACCTGAGAGTGTGTTGAGAGGACCAGATAACTATGATTTTACAGTAGCAGATGCTTTTGTTGATTTTGCGAAGAAAAATAACATTGCAATACGCGGACATACGCTTGTTTGGCACAACCAGACTCCCGACTGGTTTTTCAAAGATTCCAATGGAAACCTGTTGAAAAAAGATGAGCTTTTAAAAAGATTAAAAAACCACATATACACAGTTGTTGGAAGGTACAAGGGGAAGATATATGCATGGGATGTTGTCAATGAGGCAATAGACGAAACACAACCGGATGGTTATAGAAGATCTACATGGTATAACATATGTGGTCCAGAGTATATAGAAAAAGCGTTTATCTGGGCACATGAGGCAGACCCTCAGGCAAAACTCTTTTACAATGACTACAATACAGAGATTCCACAAAAGAGAATGTTCATATATAACATGATTAAAAATATGAAAGCCAAAGGTATTCCTATTCATGGTGTGGGGCTTCAATGTCATATAAATATTGACAATCCTTCTGTTGAAGATATTGAAGAGACTATAAAATTATTTAGTACAATACCTGGACTTGAGATTCAAATTACAGAGCTTGATATGAGTTTTTACCAGTGGGGTTCATCTGTTTACTACGTCGAACCTTCAAAAGAGATGCTCTTAAAACAGGCAAAGAAATATTATGAACTATTTAATCTGTTTAGAAAATACAAGAATGTTATAAAAAGTGTTACTCTCTGGGGACTTAAAGATGATAATTCATGGCTAAGAGGAGTTTTCAACAAACCTGATTTTCCGCTTTTATTTGATGAGTATTACGACGGTAAGCTGGCTTTTTGGGCATTGATTGATAATTCCATTTTACCGCAGGATACTAATTTGACGGCACCACCTGCAATTCCAAAGATAAAGGCAAAAAAATAAGACTGCAATAAATATGAGGAAATTTTATTGGGGGAAATAGGAATGAAACATGTAAAGATTGAGAGAGACACACAAATAGGTGTATTTCCTGATGCGTGGAAATTCTGTGTTGGTAGTGGTCGCATAGGTCTTGCACTTCAGAAGGAATATGTTGATGCCTTGGCATATATACAAAAACATATTGGATTTAAATATTTGAGAGCTCATGGACTTCTGCATGACGATGTGGGGATATATCGCGAAGACAAAGTGGGTGACAGCACATTACCTTTTTACAACTTCACATACATTGACAGGATATACGACTCATTTTTAGAACTTGGTATACGACCTTTTGTGGAAATAGGATTTATGCCGTCAAAACTTGCGTCTGGTACACAGACAGTGTTTTACTGGAGGGGGAATGTTACCCCTCCCAGTGACTACAACAAATGGGAAAAACTCATTAAAGCTGTTGTCAAACATTTTATTGAAAGGTATGGGGAGAAAGAAGTTGAACAGTGGCCGTTTGAGATATGGAATGAGCCAAATCTTAATGTATTCTGGAAAGATGCTGACCAAGCTGAGTATTTTAAGTTATATGAGGTAACTGTAAAAGCCATAAAAGAGGTAAATGAAAATATAAAAGTTGGGGGACCTGCTATATGTGGTGGAGGCGAACATTGGATAGACGATTTTCTGAATTTCTGTTACAAAAATGGTGTACCTGTTGATTTTGTAACACGTCATGCATATACTGCAAAGCCACCTGAATACACACCACATTTTGTGTATCATGATGTTCATCCAATTGATTACATGATAAACGAGTTCAAAGAGGTGAGAAATCAGGTAAAGAATTCACCTTTTCCGGATTTGCCTATTCATATAACTGAATATAATAGTTCTTATCATCCGCTGTGTCCTGTACATGATACACCATTTAACGCTGCTTATCTTGCAAGGGTTTTAAGTGAAGGTGGTGACTATGTAGATTCATTTTCTTACTGGACGTTCAGTGATGTGTTTGAAGAAGCTGATGTGCCAAGGTCAATCTTTCATGGAGGTTTTGGACTTGTTGCATTTAACAATATTCCTAAACCTGTTTTTCACATGTTCACATTTTTCAATGCAATGGGGAAAAAGGTGCTTTACAGAGATGACCACATTTTAATAACCCAAAGAGAAGATGGGTCAATTGCAATTGTTGCATGGAACGAGGTTATAAAAAGAGATTGTGAACATGAAAGGCAGTACAAAGTTGAAATACCTGTAGATTTTGATGATGTCTTTGTAAAACAAAAATTAATTGACGAGAATCATGGGAATCCATGGAAAACATGGGTTGATATGGGTAGACCAAGATTTCCAACAAAAGATCAAATAAAAACGTTAAAGGAGATAGCAAATCCGTATATTAGTACTTGGAGGGTTAAATCTGAGAATGGTTATGTGAATCTTGATATCAAACTTGGCAAGAATGCGGTTGTGCTGTATGAACTTTCAAAGGTAAATGACCAGACACACACATATATAGGACTTGACGACAGTAAAATTCCCGGTTATTAAAAAATGAAAGGTGGGTTTTTATTTGATGAGTGAATATCAAGATAAAACAATTCCTTCGCTGGCAGAAAAGTATAAAGAATATTTTAAAATTGGTGCTGCTGTTACTGTAAAAGATCTTGAGGGTGTACATGGAGAAATTCTTGTCAAGCATTTTAATAGCTTAACACCCGAAAATGATATGAAGTTTGAAAGAATACATCCAGATGAACACAGGTATAACTTTGATGCGGTTGATAAAATGAAGGAATTTGCTATTAAAAATAACATGAAGATGAGAGGACACACTTTTGTCTGGCACAATCAGACACCAGAATGGGTTTTCAAAGACAGAGAAGGTAATGATGTCTCACGAGAACTTCTAATTGAAAGGTTAAGGGAGCACATAAAAACTGTATGTGACAGATACAGGGACATAGTTTATGCGTGGGATGTTGTTAACGAAGCCGTCGAAGATAAGACAGAAAAATTACTAAGAGATTCGAACTGGAGAAGGATTATAGGTGATGATTACATCAAAATTGCTTTCGAGATAGCAAAAGAATATGCAGGAGAAGGCAAACTGTTTTATAATGATTACAACAACGAAATGCCTTACAAGTTAGAAAAGACATACAAACTTTTAAAAGAACTGATTGATAAAGAGACTCCTATAGATGGTATTGGAATCCAGGCTCACTGGAATATATGGGATAAAAACTTAATAGATAATCTGAAAAGGGCAATTGAGATGTATGCTTCCTTAGGCTTGGAAATTCAAATCACTGAGCTTGATATGTCTGTTTTTGAATTTGAAGATAGAAGAACTGATCTTTTAGAGCCTACTGAAGAGATGATGGAGTTACAAGCAAAGGTATATGAAGATGTATTCAAAGTGTTTAGAGAATATAAGGATATAATAACATCAGTTACATTTTGGGGTATAAGCGACAGATATACTTGGAAAGATAATTTTCCAGTTATAGGGCGTAAAGACTGGCCACTTCTTTTTGATGTAAATGGAAAGCCCAAAGAAGCGTTTTTTAGGATTATTAATTTTTAATTTAGATAAATTTAAAACAATTTACAGGAGTGGTTAAACTAATGGCTATTATGGAGATCAATTTTTATTCAAAAATGCTGAAACGAAGTACAACTCTAATAGCAATTTTACCTGTAGACAGGTTTGACAAGAATTTTTCAAAAGAAGTAGATATTGATAATTTAAAGACACTCTATCTTCTGCACGGATATGCGGGGAATCATATGGATTGGCTTTATGGTGCACAGATTGTGGAACTGTCTTTACGCTACAATGTTGCTATATTTATGCCATCCGGTGAAAACAGCTTTTATTTAGATGATGAAGACAGAGAAGCGTATTACAGTGAATTTTTAGGCAGAGAGCTAATAGAATTTACGAGAAATGTATTTCCAATACCTGAAAAAAGAACCAAGACATTAATTGGCGGACTTTCAATGGGTGGATATGGTGCGCTGAGAAATGGTTTAAAGTACAATGAGGTGTTTGGAGGGATAATTGCTCTTTCATCAGCCTTGATAGTTCATAAAATAGCTGGTATAACACCTGATTTTAACAATGGAATAGCAAGTTATAAGTATTATAGACATGTATTTGGAGATTTAAATTCTTTGATTGGAAGTGACAAGGATATAAATGCACTTGCAAAAAGATTAAAGGAAGAGGGAGCAGATATTCCTAAAATATATATGGCATGTGGAAAAGACGATTTTCTTGTTCAGGAAAACAGAAGTTTGTATAATTTTTTGAAGCAAGAAGGACTGGATGTGACATACGAAGAAGATGAAGGTACTCACGATTGGCAGTTTTGGAACAAGTACATCTTCAAGGCTTTTGAGTGGGTAAACAAGGTTTTTAGTTAAAATTTTATAAAATGGGAAGAAATTTTTGCCTCCTCTCCTTCCCTTTTTCTCACATTTCAATATTTTAAAGAATATTTAACAGATTTTGAAAGGAGAGATGTAAAGATGAAAATAGAACTTTATCCTGAAAAGACTTCAGGGAAAATTAATAAGTTTTGGACAAAATGTGTTGGAAGCTGTCATGCTGCAACTGCTCTAAGAGAAGACTGGAGGAGACAACTAAGAAAATGCAGGCAAGAACTTGGTTTTGAATATCTTCGATGTCATGGATGGCTAAATGATGATATGAGTGTTTGTTTCAGAAATGAAGATGGTAAACTATGGTTTTCATTTTTCAATATAGACACTGTCATAGATTTTTTACTTGAGATTGGAATGAGACCTTTTATCGAACTTAGTTTCATGCCTGAAGCCTTAGCGTCTGGTACAAAGACAGTTTTTCATTACAAAGGCAATATAACTCCACCAAAGTCGTATGAAGAATGGGGTCAGCTTGTTGAAGAACTTACAAGACATCTTGTAAAAAGATATGGTAAAAATGAGGTCAGAGAATGGTTTTTTGAGGTATGGAACGAACCGAACTTAAAAGACTTTTTCTGGGCAGGGACAATGGAAGAATATTTTGAACTTTACAAGCATGCGGCATTTGCAATAAAAAAAGTGGATTCTGAGCTAAAAGTGGGAGGACCTGCCTCTGCAATAGATGCATGGATACCAGAACTTAAAGATTTTTGTGTAAAAAATGGGGTGCCGATAGATTTTATTTCTACTCACCAATATCCAACAGATTTAGCGTTCAGCACAAGTTCTAATATGGAAGAGGCTATGGCAAAAGCAAAGAGGGGAGAACTGGCAGATAGAGTAAAAAAGGCTATAGAGGAAGCATCACCGCTACCTGTTTATTATACTGAATGGAACAACTCACCAAGTCCGCGTGACCCGTACCATGACATTCCATATGACGCTGCGTTTATTGTGAAGACTATAATAGATATTGTTGATTTGCCGCTTGGTTGTTATTCGTACTGGACGTTCACAGACATATTTGAAGAATGTGGTCAGAGTTCCTTGCCTTTTCATGGTGGGTTTGGGCTTTTGAACATTCACGGTATACCAAAACCTTCATACAGAGCGTTTCAGATTTTGGATAAACTAAATGGAGAGAGAATAGATGCAAAAGCATATGATATAAATCCAACTATTGACTTTATAGCTGCTAAAAGCAATAATGAAATAGTACTTATAATATCAAACCATAATGTTCCATTGTCTCCAATAGAAAGCGAAAATATATTGGTTGTTGTAGATGGGCTTAAAGGATGTAAAGAGGTAGTTATAGAAAGAATTGACGAGTATAATGCAAATCCGAAAAGAAAATGGGTTGAGATGGGCAGTCCAGAATATCTTAACAAAGAACAAATTGAAGAATTAATAGAAGCATCAAAAACAAAGAAAGAAGTAGTTTCATGGAGAATTACAGGTGAGGACCAGCTTACATTTGAGTTAAACATTTTGCCTCATTCAGTTCTGGGAGTTACAATAAAAACTGAGTAATATATAAAGTTAAAAACGTAAAACCATTAGATTTTTATTTTTGAAAATTTTAGTCCCTCCTCATGGCAGCATATTTATTTTAAAACGTATTTTACTGTGGCTATGAGAAGGGTTTACCCCATTTTGAAGGGTAAGAAAGTGTTTGAAAGTACTTAATAATAAATGTTTATGAGAAATAAATGGGGAGGGAAAATAATGAAAGAGAAAAGAAAATGGATGGGTGTCTTGTCATCTGTGGTGTTAGTTATAGCAATGATTTTCTTTCTCACCTCATGTTCAATTCAATCTGCTTTGGATCAGAAGAGAACGATTGAAAAAATCATAGGCAGTGTAGATGAAAGTAAAGACAAAACAGATATATGGGGGCAATCGCCGGTGATTGAAAAAAGTGAAAATGCTCAGAATGAATCAAAAAAAACTCAAAAGAGTCAGGGAACTGAAACTGTAAAAGATTATGCATTGAAGGACGTGTACGCAGACTATTTTCTGGTTGGAGCGGCTATTAATGGGTCATCTGTAGAAACTGCTGCTATTAACCATCCAGGGATGGCTGCAATTTTGAAGAAGCACTTTAACAGCACAACTCTTTCTAATTTAATGAAACCGCAATATCTTTTGGATTATGAAGCTGCAAAAAAGAGCAAAGATGGAATGCCTGTGTGCAGGTTTGACAGTTGTATACCTTCTCTTGAGTTTTGCAGGAAAAATGGTATAAAGATGAGAGGACATGTTCTTGTGTGGCACAATCAGACACCTGAATGGTTTTTCCACAAAGATTACGATGTATCCAAACCACTGGTAGATGCAGCCACAATGGAGCGCAGACTTGAAAGCTATATAAAACAGGTAATTGAATTTTGTCAAAAAAATTACCCCGGTGTTGTCTATTGCTGGGATGTAGTTAATGAAGCTATAAATGATGATGGAACATGGCGAGAAAACAATAATAATTGGTATACTATCATGAGAGAAAGCTATGTAGAAAAAGCATTTGTTTTCGCCAGAAAGTATGCTGATAAAAACGTTGCACTATTCTACAACGATTATAATGTTTTTCTTCCTGCAAAAAGAGAGGCTATTTATAATCTTGCAAAAAAGCTGAAAGAAAAAGGATTGATTGACGGATTAGGGCTTCAACCCACGGTTGGGCTGGATTTTCCCGAGCTAGATTCTGATAAGTCAAGTTCGAGTTTTAAAAAGACTCTTGAAAAGTTTGCAGAGCTAGGGTTACAGATTCATATTACAGAGCTGCATTTTGAAATAGAAGGTGATGAGAGCAATAGAACTCCTGAAAATCTTAAGAAACAGGCAGACAGATATTATGAAATGATGAAGTTGCTTCTCAAAGAAGATAAAGAAAATGGAGGACCATGTAACATTACATGTGTTACAGTTTTTGGAATATGTGATGATTTTCCAATGTATAAAAACTTCAAGCAATGTCGTTATTTATGGGATAAAAACTGTAATCCAAAACCTGCTTTTTATTCATTCCTCCAGGCTGGTCTTGATTGGAAAGCATCCTTAAATAAAAACAAAAAAGATAAATGATTAATTTTTTTCTTTTATATTAAAATACTATTTATTTTGAAATGCATTCAATTTTTTGGTTTTGACATCTCAAACAATGTCAATTAAAATAAAAGTATAATGTTTTGCATATTCAACATAGTATAAATTATATAGAAGGGTAATTTAAATACCCTTTTATTTTCTGTATCAAGGAGGTGTTCTTGTGGCAAAGAACATTTCAAAATCTAAGTCATCTGCCACAGCCACCGTTTTGGACCAAGAGAAAGCAAGGTTTGTTTCAAAAAATACAAATGATAATGAATTCAAACAAAGTTTAAAAGAACCCTCAAAAAAACCTGAAAAACCTCTTGTGCGGGCAGATGCAAAAAAAGAAAAGAAAAAATCAAAAGGTAAAAAAACAACTGATAGAGAGAATAATAGTTATTTACATAGATTTTGGAGAGCTATATCTTCCAAGATAAAACCAGCGATAATTAAGAAAAGTCACGTTTTTAGAAATAAACCAGAAGGCTCTATTTTTTCTTACAAACATTTCAGAAAAAACCATCTAGGAAGTATATTAGATGAGATATTAAAGATAGTTATTGGGCTGAGGTTCATTGGCAATATAAGAAATTCGAAGGAAGGTGTGCTGAAACTAAAAATATCTGTTACTTTGGCATTTATGATTTTTATCATTTTTGCTATAAATAAAATTCCAACTACATACCAAAAAGCTTATGCGGTTTTACTAAATGGAAGCATTGTAGGATATGTAAAGGACAAAACAGAGGCTCAAAAACTTTTCAGCAGCCTGAAAAAAGAAATTTCAAGCAAGCATGGGACAGATGAGTTTGTTTTTCAAAACAGCCCTCAGCTAAAAGAGATTCCGCCCGGTCAGTACAAAAGTACAAGTTTGGATAGTATCAAAAACACCATAATAGAAAAAGGTGTTGTGCTTGTAAAAAGGTATGCACTTTTTGTAAATTCCAAGGCTTATTTGATATTTGAAAATTCTGAGATGCCTAAAAATATCTTAAACAAGTTAAAAGCTATTTACTACAAGGGTGAAGCAAGGTCTGCCAGGTTCCTGGAGAAGGTTGAGATAAAACCAATTTATGTAAAGCCAGACATGAAGGTTGTGACAGAACAGCAGGCACTCAATAAAATAATGTTTGGAAAAGATGAGGTAGTTGAGTATACTATCAAAGAAGGTGATACTCTCTGGGATTTGGCAAGAAAATACAATATTTCTGTTGATGATATTTTTGCTTCAAACCCGGGACTTACAGAAAAGATAATGCCAGGGCAGAAGATAAAACTTACCCAAATGACTCCTCTTGTAAATGTTGTGCTTGAAAAAGAAGTAGAGTTTGTAGATACTCTTCCCAAAGAAGTTAAAACTATAAAATCAGATAAATACTATACAACACAAACTATAGTAAAACAGGAAGGGAAAGATGGCAAAGCAAGGATAAGAGCAAAGATAGTGTATTTAAACGGTCTTGAATATGATAGACAGGTAATTTCTCAGGAGATATTAGATAAGCCTGTGGAGAGAATTGTAGTTGTTGGCACTAAAAAACCGCCGAGATATTTTGCAACAGGAAGATTTTCATACCCGACGTGGGGAGTTTTGACATCGCGATTTGGATACAGGGGAAGAGAGTTTCATGAAGGAATAGATATAGCAGTGCCATGGGGTTCGAATGTTTATGCTGCAGATGGTGGTATTGTTGAGTTTGTAGGGTGGCTTGGTGGCTATGGTAAGCTCATTATTATAAATCACCAAAACGGCTACAAAACTTACTATGGTCATCTTAGCAGGTTTTTGGTAAGCCCAGGGCAGAAGGTTGCGAAAGGACAGCTTATTGCAAAAAGTGGTTCAACTGGTAGAAGTACAGGTCCTCATCTTCATTTTGAAGTTAGAAAAAACGGAATTCCACAAAATCCTCTGAGGTATCTCAACTGAGGGATATTCAAAATCAAAAATCAAAAATCAAGAATAAAGGGGCTATCCATTTTTTATCTTTTTGAACAGCCCCTTTTACTTTTCTACCAATCAATCTCAATTTCGTATTCAATTGGGTCTTTCACCCCCGCTTTTTTGAAAGCTTCAATCCGTTCTGTACAAGTTCCACACCTGCCACAGGCTTTTTGCCCACCCTTGTAGCATGACCATGTCAGGCTATAATCTACTCCAAGTTCAAGCCCTCTTTTAAGTATGTCTTCTTTTTTCATATCAACATAAGGTGCTTCAAGTTCAAGACCTATATAGTCAGCAAGATATAATGCCTTTTTCATTGCTTCAACAAACTCTTTTCTGCAATCAGGGTATATGGGATGGTCACCTGCATGCGCACCATAAAAAAGCTTTTTTGCACCAAGTGATATAGCATACGCCGCAGAGATAGAAAGTAAAACCATGTTCCTGTTTGGCACAACTGTCTGTTTCATTGTGCTGTCGGTATAATATCCTTCTGGTACATTCCAGTCAGGCATGGTTAGTGCAGACGGAGCAAGTTCTGCAAAAAATGATATATCTACAATCTTGTGAGGAACTAATAAAAGACTACATGTCTTTTTTGCAAACTCAAGCTCTTTTGAATGTTTTTGCCCGTACAAAAAACTTATTGCAAAAACTTCATAGCCCTGATTTTTAACATCATAAAGAAGAGTTGTTGAATCCATTCCTCCAGATAAAACCACAACTGCTCTCATTTTTTTAAGCTTTTCACTCCTTTACTGCGATGACATCAACTTCAATCAATGCACCTGGAAGAAGCTTTGCCTCAACAGTTGTTCTTGCAGGAAAATTCTGCGTAAAGATTGTGGAGTAAACTTCATTGAACTTTGCAAAATCTTCAAGTGTGGCCAAATATACGTTCACTTTGACAACATCTTCAAAAGAAAACCCGGCTTCTTTTAAAATAGCTTCAATATTCTTAAAAACAAGCTGTGTTTGAGCTTTTATATCCTCACCTTCTATTTTTCCAGACATTGGGTTTACGGCAAGCTGTCCTGAGACAAAAAGGAAATTTCCTGCTTGTACAGCATGTGAATATGGACCTACTGGCTTTGGAGCATCATTTGAAACAATACATTTTTTCATTTTAAAATCACTCTCCTACAAAAAAGTTTATTCAAGCTTGTTGCCACAATAAGGACAGTACAAAAAAGTCTTTGAAACTCTTCTCTGACAGTTTGGACAAAAATCAGACCTTTCATCCTCAAATCCATATGAAGGTTCAAATTTTCTGAAAAGTTCAACATCGGCAAGAGTAATTGGAGTGTCAATTCCATGTTCTAAGTCGTGAGCAAGTTTTTGGTTTGTAATTATATAAATCCTGTTACAACAGCTTGTTTGCAAAAAATACCTAACATTCCACCTGAAAAGTGGAATAAAGAAAAAATGAAAATAGTTATAAACTTTAAGCAAAGTATGGTTTCCTTTTCTTGAACAAAAAGGACAAATTGTCACATCTATTTGCCGTATAGCTTTTGCCTTCTCTTCGATACCAAAAATACCTATAAAAAACATTATTAGTATATTCAGCTCCTCAAAAATTATTATTCTTTTTGTATTTTATCATTTTAAGTTTTGATTTTAAAGATTTGTGATATAATTTTATTGCGGTTTGAAAAGTGCGTATTAAGATTTGTGAGGAGGGTGAATGCAGAGGTGAAGGTAATATTTGTGGGTAAAAATAAAGAACTTGAAGTAAAAGGACCAAAGACTGTTGTAAATCTTGCTAAAGAGCTAAATATAACTTTAGAGGCAAACGTGTTTATCAGGAATGGCGAGATAGTTGCACCTGATGATATTTTAAATGATGAAGACACAATTGAGGTTATCTCAGCTGTTTCAGGTGGTTAGAAAGTTTTGAAAGGAGTTGAAAAAGACTTTGAAGTGTGTCAGATGTAAAGGAAAAGGCATAATTTATCTCAAGCGACACAACGCAGCTTTTTGTCAGGATTGTTTTTTATATTACTACAAAAATCAGGTAAAGAAAAATATAAAAAGGCACAAGATGTTTGACAAAAAGGATAAGATTTTGGTGGTCATCTCCGGTGGAAAGGACAGCATGGCTCTGTGGCACATATTGGCAAGCGAAGAGTACAATGTCACAGGGATGTATATAAACCTTGGAATAGGTGAGTATTCGGATAAATCACAGCAGGTTGTGGAAAGCTTTGCGCAAAAAAATAATCTTGAAGTTATTATAAAAGACATTAAAAAAGAATATGGGCTTGACATTTACAAGCTTTCAAAGCTTTTGAAAAGAAGCACGTGTTCAGTTTGCGGTTCAATAAAAAGGTACCTTTTTAACAAAGTGGCGTACGATGGCGGGTTTTCAGCTGTTGCAACAGGTCACAATCTTGACGATGAAGCTGCAACGCTTTTGGGAAATGTTCTTTCGTGGGAAGAAGGATATCTGGCAAGACAGTCACCTGTGCTTGATTCTACTCATCCAAAGCTTGTAAAAAAAGTAAAACCGCTCTATACTCTCACAGAGCGTGAAAACCTTTTTTATGTTCTTATAAACAAGATAGAATTTTTGCATGATGAATGTCCTCATGCTGTTGGTGCAAGGTCAATTATGTACAAAGAGGTTTTAAACAGGCTTGAAGAGGAAAGTCCGGGAACAAAGCAACGTTTTATAACAAGCTTTCTTGAAAAAGGAAGGAAACATTTTCAGGATGTCTATGAAAAGGTTGAACTAAAAGAGTGCAGCATCTGCGGTCAGGTTACAACAACAGATGTCTGTTCATTTTGCAGGTTTGTAAGACTGTCAAACCAGAATACAGAACACTAAAAGGGTTGCCGAAACTGATGAATTCCAAAGCATATAAAAACTTCTTGGCAACCCTTTGATTTTTCACACCCCTCTGCTATTTTCTGACCAGATTATCTTATGAAGCTGAAGCTGGACCCTTGCATCAAAAAGCCCATTTTCAAGCAAAAACTTTACAATCTCCGCTGGTTCTATTTTACCAAACACTGGACTAAAAAAGATATTACATTTTGGTTTGAATTGTTAGCACGAAAATAGTATTATGATATCAACACTAAAATTAGGTTAACTTTATTTTCATCAATGGTAGTACTTTTTTTTAAGCATGGATATTTTATGATAAAATAAAAATCTACTGAGAGGAGATGTACCTTAAATGAAAACTTTTAGAATAAAAGAATGTAAAGAAAAAAGTCTCTTTATTCTTAATCTTGAGCCTGGCGATTTGCTCTTAGAAAGTATTAAAAAATTTGTTCAAGAGAACTTTATAAAGCATGGATGTGTAATAAGTGGGATAGGCACTTTGAAAAAGTTACGATATCATAGAGTTTTAAATACAAATTATGTACCTGAGAATGAATATCTGACGATTGAGGGGGCTATTGAATTAAGTGCCTTGCAAGGTCTGATAATAAATTATGAGCCGCACCTCCATTTTGTAGCTTCTGATTTAGAAAAAACTTATAGTGGACATTTAGAAGATGGATGTGAAGTGCTATACTTAAGTGAAATTTTATTACTTCCTTTAGAGGATATTAAATTGAAGAGGATTCCTGATAAAAGGAATGTTACTTATATTACTTTAGAGGAATAAAAAATAAATATTACTAGTAAATGGAAATTTAACACTATAAATTAATCAAAAAAGGAGGTATTAAACTCATGTTTAGCCAAAGTGAAAATCAAGAGTTAATTGAGATGTTTAGTCAACTAAGAGTTGCTGATGTCAGAGATGGGTTGGATGCAATATTGTTGCATCACTACTGTAGTCTTCCATCCACAATTAGACCTCTCTTTAGAACTAAGGCAGTTGGAATTGCAAAGACTGTAAGATATATTCCTTATAGAGGTGAAATTCCCAAGTTGAGTCCCGAAGAATATTCAGAATGGTGTGGGTATTATTATCAGAAAATTTGTCCATATCCATGGATGAGCGAGATACAAAAAGGTGATTTTATTGTCATTGATCAAAGTGAGATAGATGCTGGTTTAATGGGTTCAAACAATTCATTAGAAGGTTATGCGAAAGGAGCAGTAGGATATTTAACAAATGGTGGGCCACGAGATACCGATGAACTTATTATTCAAAAAATTCCTTTTTGGTCCAAGTTTGTGTCACAAAAAACTGTAATAGGTAGACTCCAATTTGATGCAATGAATGTTCCTGTTAATATTGAAGGAGTTTTAATAAAACCGGGAGATATTATTGTAGCTGATGGGGATGGTGTTGTAGTAGTGCCACGTGAAAGAGCCGCTGAAGTATATGAATTTGCTAAAAAAGAACTAGATGCTGATAAAGCTTCGAGAAGAAAATTATACGATATGCTTGAATGGGAGTATGATGATACTGTAAAATAACTCATTTAGGAACAAAATAATCAATAGAACTTTATTCCATCTCTTGTTTCCTGAATTTTTATAGGTGTACCCATGTAAGGTTTAAAAAATTTTATAAAATATGTTTTTTTGTAAAATTAAATGCAATGAGGTAAAAAATATTGAAGCCATAGCTTCCTCCTGTGTGTGATATTAGTTGTAAAGACAATACAATACACAGGAGGGTGAAAGCTATGGCCTATAATGATAATACCACAAAAAGAAAGAGATTTAAACATCTAAGCCATGAAGAAAGAGGAGCGATAGAGAAACTATTAAAAGCAGGACATGAAATAAGAGAAATAGCAAAACTATTAAATGGAAATACAAGCACAATTTCAAGAGAAGTAAAACGTGGGACAACACAGCAGAAAAAGAACAGACCTGAGCACATTTGAAAAAGGAAGATTTTAAGCGAATTTAGTTCTGAGGGGTATTATACACATCCATATTTAGCGTACAATAGGTGAACAAATGAGCGTATGAATGAGTTGATAAGAAGATTTATACTTAAAGGGAAAGAAATAAGCAAGATATCGAAAGAAGGGCTAAGAAGGATAAGGGATTGGTAGGAGGATATTTAACTACGAAAGCAGTGGGGAGAAGTTTTTAATGGAGATAAAGGGAATATGTGAAATAGAGATGTTAGAAAAGCTATTAATAGAGGTGTAGAGTGTATTATCTAAAAAGGAGAATATACAACATAAAATGAAAGTTCCAGCTTCCCGCAGGGAAGCTGGAATATATTGGCAACTAATATCATACACAGTTGTTATTATAGTCAAGTTTTTATTTCCAGTTCCTTTTAAAAAAGTGTTGCATTTGATATTGCAATTTAGATTTTTTGATTTTCATTTGAAATAATTCTAAATTTAGCAGGCGAAATTCCAACACGTTTTTTAAATGCGTTAATAAAGTTAGTAGGATAATTATATCCAACGTGTTGGGATATTTCGCTTATTGAGAGAGTAGAATTTATAAGTAAATACTTAGCCTTTTCAATTCTTAAATTGATTATATAATCACTTAGCTTTTGACCGGTCATTTCTTTAAAAAATAGAGAAAGATATTGTGGTGTTACTTTAAACTCATCTGCTATGGAAACTAATGAAAGATTGGGGTCTGAGTAATTTTTATTTATATACTCTATTATTTTTTCAATTGAAACTCTTCTGTTTAAGGAAAGATTATTTTTTTCAACATATTGAGCTAATTGAGCAAACATTTGTTTTATTTTATAAAAGAAGTCTTGAATTGTTTCATTATTAATATGCGAAATTACTGTTTTTTCCAAATAGTTTATTAAATCTTCGGATGGTGTATAATTAATTAATCTACATGCATTTTCGAAAATAACAACCAGTTGTATGCACAAAACTTTCGCTTCTATTGTTGTAATTTCACTTTTTTTGATATTCCTCTCATATATTAATTCAAGAAGATTTTCAACCAGGAACTTATTTCCTTCAAATATTGCATTATAGATCTTATTTTCAATCTCTGGGGGGACGTATACGTTTTTTCTTCGATAATATTGGTTAGGAAGATTTTCAAAGGCATTAACTTTTAGATTACCAGAGATAAATTTGTAATTTAGAGCAGTTTCTGCTTCATAATAACAATCCGAGATAGATTCTATTCCTGTTTTTATTGAACTCAATCCTACAGTTATGTAGAGACAAAAGTTTTGTTCTAAGAAAGATTTTGCATGTTCTAAATTTTTTATAATATCTGTTATATTTAGATTGTTACTTCCTATATTCAAAACTATAGCTAATATATTGGCTGAAAGAATAACGTTAAAACATTTACTATTATCAGTTGACAAAACTTCATCAAAAACATTAAATACTATAACTCTTAAGAGATCATGTTTTAGTGACAATTCTTCTGATATTTTATTGATATTACATATCTCTATTAATATCACACAGAAGGTATCTGAAATAAAATTAATTTGATATTTTTCATATTCTTCTTTATTCAATAATAAAATATTACCTTTTAAAAGATTTTCTATAAAAGAATTTTGAACTATTGGTAACATGCTTGTTAATTGTTGTTTAAGCTTTTCTTCTTCTCTCAGTAATATTTGTGCTATTTCTTTTAGCATAATAGATTCCTTTTTGTTAAAACTGTGGCTGCAATTTTCTGGACATGTTTTTGAATTTGTATGGATGTTGATTTTCTTAAAAAGTATTTTTTTTATTTCGTCAACTGGATGATAGCTTTTTTGGCTCAATATAATTATGAGCGGTACACCAACTAAAGTGGAGATTAAGAAGAAAAGAATAAAATAAACCCTAAAGTAGGATAATGAACTAAAAAAGCTAGAAGAAGGTATAAAAACTATATACTTCCACGCATTTTGATCGATTGTGTAAAAGCATTTCCAGTTTTTTTTCTTATAATTAATTTCTGAAATTACGTTAATATTGTCTTCTTTAAAGTTTAATTTAGAAACAGTTAGAAAAAGTTCTGAATTGGGAGCATAGCTTACTAATATTTCTCCTTTAGGGTTTAATATAAAAATGTTACTTTCTTTATACAGAGAAATATCTTTAAGATATTCTGCTAATTTATCTTTATCTATCAAGATAAAAAGTTTGGCATTAGCGCCATCAAATTGCCAGTTATCTAGGGAATGAAGATACACTATGCAATCCTTCCTATTATTTCCAATATACTTATTAAGATTAAATGTAATTGGAGGAGAAAAATAATTATAATTAGAGCTAGAAAGTAATTTAAGCCATTCTCTTTGATTGATACTAATCGGAGTAACAAAATATCTAAAAAACAATTCAGCAGACTCAAAAAAAGCAGGAGAAATGATGATGTTATCTTTTGGTATATAAACACCTATTTCGGTTATAAACGGATTTGTATAATATAATTTGAGCGTATTACAAAAATCTCGAATTTCAAATATTATTTCATTTTTGTTTGTCAAGGGATCGGAGTTTAAGAATAATGAGAGATAAAAAGGATTTCTATTAATTGATTGTTGAATCAAATCAAGTGGTTTTACGATTTCATCATAAACTCTGAGAGGGAGATGATTTAATAATGATGTTGTATAACGGTTCAAATTTTTTACAGAAATTTTGTAAGTAATAAAGTATGTATACAATCCTATAAGGAAAATAAGAGCGAAAATCGCTAAGTACGATAATACAATTCTTAAATAAATATCTTTCTGGAAGAATTTATTCATAAATTGTGTCCTCCCTTTTGTTTCTATTAATTATAATACTGCTTCTCATCAGGTACTGCAATATTAAAAAGAGAAAAATTAAATATTCATAATTATTACGAAAATTTAATAAGTAAATATTTGGTACGAAGTTGTGGTCTAAATATTGGAGCTTAATTCTTCATTATTGACAGGATGTAGTGGGAAGCAATAAAGTTTAAAATGAAAATAAAAAAAGGAGTGATGGTTCAATGAGAAAAAAGAGATTGGCTTTAAAATGTGTTGTATCTTTGGTGACCGTATGCTTTTTTCTTTTAACAATTTTACCTAATTTAATATCTGTAAACGCAGCTTCGAGTAGCAAACCAACATTAACTTACTGGTGTAATCTAAGTGGTAGAATTGGAGCTCATTACCAAAACTATGCTCAGTTACCTCTGTATCAAATAATAATGAAAAAGTTTAATGTCAATCTTAAATTTATACATCCACCCGTAGGTGGGGAAAGTGAGCAATTTAATCTACTTATAGCGACGAGGCAGTTACCAGATATGATAGAGTACTCATGGGAAGGATATCCTGGAGGAGTTCAAAAAGCTATTGAAGATAAAATAATAATAAGACTCAATCCTTATTTAGACCGATATGCTCCAAATCTAAAAAAATTTTTAGATTCAAGGCCGGATATAAAAAAGATGATGACAACAGACGATGGAACTGTATATAATTTTCCCTTTATCCGTAGCGATAAAACAATTTGTATTTTTTACGGTCCGATGATAAGAAAAGACTGGTTGAAAAAACTTAATCTTCAAACACCAGAAACTATTGATGATTGGTACAAAATGTTAGTAACATTTAAAAATAGGAAAAATGAACTACCAGGCGTAAAAACGCCATTTTATCCATTTAGCATATTAGCGTATGGCTCTAATAATGGAAATCCTCGTCGTACTTTCGATTATTGTGGTTTCTTATGTGGAGCATGGGGATTTAAAACAGATTTTTATGTAGAAAATGGAAAAGTTAAATTTGGAGCTTTACATCCTAATTTTAAAGACTTTGTTGCTTTACTACAGAAGTGGTGGAAAGAAGGATTAATAGATCCTGATATAGTAACAACAAATAACTCAGGGATAGAAGCAAAGGTTTTGAACAATCAAATTGCTTCTTTTCTTGGGCTCATCGGTGGAAACATGGGGACGTTCTTGTCAAACAAGAAAGGTACTGACTTTGATTTAGTAGGTGTTCCATACCCTGTTCTCAAGAAAGGGCAAACGCCAGAGTTTAGCCAAATGGATTTTTTATATAAGAAGTACGGAACGGCAATTACTACAGCATGCAAAAATATTCCTCTGGCAATGAAAATATTGGACTGGGCTTACAGCAAAGAGGGATATATGGCATACAACTTTGGTATACTTAATAAAACATATGTTATTAAAGACGGAAAGCCTTATTATACAGATTTAATTCTCAAAGACCCATTAGGACCTGTTTCTGCAATATCTAAATATACACGATCTCAGGTTGATGGTCCTTTTATTGGGGCAAAAGAATTTGCAGAGCAAACTCGTCTTCCACAACAAGTAGAAGCTGCAGAAAATTACGCAAAATCTAAAAATGATAAATGGCTTCCACCAGTTTCGTTAACGAAAGAGGAAGCACAAAAGTTAAGTAACATCATGAATACAATTGATACCTATTACGATGAAGCATTTTCAAAATTAATTACAGGGAAGTCTAATAACATAGAAGGTCTAGTAAAAACACTAAAGAAAATGCGCATTGAAGAAGCTATAAAAATATACCAAACAGCTTATAACAGGTATATAAAGAGGTAAAATAGATATACCACAGGTTATCCCTAAAAAGGATGACCTGTGGTGTGATAATAATATCTCTTTTTTATTAGTGTAATTTTAGAGGAGGAACAAAGTATGAGTATATTTAAAGGGATAATGACAAATATTTATGACATAGTAAAAGATCTTAAACGCAATAAAAGTCTTTATTTTATGATTTTACCTATTCTTCTTTATTATTTTATATTTCATTATATACCCATGTATGGTTTGCAAATAGCTTTTAAAGATTTTTCACCAGCAAAAGGTATAAGCGGCAGCCCATGGGTAGGCCTGGAAAAATTTAAAGAGTTTTTTGTATATGACAGTTACTATGTTTGGAGAATTATTCGCAATACCATTTTAATAAATGTATATGACATTATTTTTGGTTTTCCTGCTCCAATAATTTTCGCGTTATTGTTAAATGAAATAAAAAATAATTTTTACAAAAGAACTCTTCAAACAATTAGTTATATGCCTCATTTTATATCAACTGTTGTTATAGTAGGCATTATCTTAGATTTCTTTTCGCGAGATGGATTAATAAATTATATTTTGAAATCGTTAGGCATAATTCCAGAACCAATTGCATTCATGACAGAGCCAGGATGGTTCAGACCTCTGTATGTTGGTTCAGGTATATGGCAACACCTTGGGTGGGGTTCAATAATATATTTAGCAGCTATTTCTAATATTGATCCTCAGCTATACGAGGCAGCTATCATAGATGGTGCTGGTAGATTCAAACAGGCTTTATATATTACTTTACCAGGAATCATGCCTACAATTATTATAATGTTCATTTTGAGAGTAGGAAGTATTATGAATGTTGGATTTGAAAAAGTATTCTTGATGTACAATCCTCTTGTTTATGAAACTGCCGATGTTATTTCTACATATGTTTATCGAAAAGGACTTTTAGAAATGGATTATGGATATGGTACAGCCGTAGGTCTTTTCAATTCACTTGTAAACTTTCTGTTTGTTGTTTTAACAAATTATATTAGCAAGAAGTTTACTGAAACTTCATTATGGTAATAGTTAGAATGGAGGCGAAAATATAGATGAAAAAAAGAAGCATAGGTGAAGTATTATTTGATACAATAAATTATATATTTTTGGGTCTTATATGTTTTACTATGTTATATCCAATGGTTTATGTGATATTTGCTTCTCTCAGTGATCCATTAAAACTTATGGCATATAGAGGGCCACTTCTAAAACCAATAGATTTTACAATTAAAGCTTATAAACTTCTTTTGAATTATCCTATGATTTGGATAGGTTATAGAAACACCATTATATATGTTGTACTGGGAACCACTCTTAATATTTTTCTAACAACTATGGGAGGATATGTACTTTCTAGAAAATATTTAAAATTAAAAAATTTAATAATGTTTTTTATTGTTTTTACGATGTATTTTAGTGGAGGAATGATACCCACTTATGTTGTGGTACAGTCTCTGGGTATGATTGATACTATATGGGCTATGATAATACCTGGAGCAATTTCTACTATGAACTTAATTATTATGCGGACAGGTTTTCTATCTGTTCCCGACAGTTTGGAAGAATCTGCAAGAATGGATGGAGCCGGTGATTGGACTATACTTTTTAGAATTATGATACCACTTGCTATGCCGACAATCGCCGTAATGATACTTTTTTATGCGGTAGGACATTGGAATGCTTTTTTTAATGCGATATTATATTTAAGAAGAAGAGAATTGTATCCACTCCAGCTTGTTTTAAGGGAAATTTTGATTATGGGTGATACAACGTATATGGAGACAGGAGTTTCTGATGCAGATGATAGATTAGCTTTAACAAGGCTTATAAAGTATGCTGCTATAGTAGTTTCCACAGTACCAATATTGTGCATTTATCCATTTTTGCAGAAATACTTCGTAAAAGGTGTTATGATTGGGGCTATTAAAGAATAGAAAATTATTATTTTAAACTTAATAGTACAACAGGGAAGAAGGGAAGAATTATGATTAGGTTGTTTACACAACATAAGGTAAGAAAGCAAAAAGAATTAGAGGGACTGTGGGATTTTACAATTTTAAGCGATAATGAGAATATATTTCAAAAAAAATTTACCCATAAAATGTGGGTACCAGGTTGTTGGGAAACACATCCTGAATTTTCTAAGTTCAGAGGAAAAGCTTTGTACAAAACTACAATTGAATGTGATCGCAAGACCAATTTAAGATTTGTTTTCAAGGGTGTAAGTCATACTGCTGAAGTTTTTTTTGATAATTTTAAGATTACACAACATTACAATGCTTATACTCCCTTCGATGCAATAGTAAAAAGTGTAGAAAAAGGTAAACATGAACTTCTTGTAATGGTTGACAATTCGTTTTCAGAAGATTCAGCTCTTCATATTCCTAATGATTATTTTACCTACGGTGGTATAATTCGGCCAATTGTAATGGAGGAAATTAATGATATTTTTATTAAAAGACTAGAATTTTCACCTGCTTTAATTGATGATAATACTTGGACTGCAGAGATATCAGTTTATGTGAGAAACATTTCAGACAAAGCAGCTAATGTAAAAATAGATGGTAACTTAGATAATTGGCATCTTGATTTTGGTGTATGGTGTGTTAGAGAAGAACAGGAACTTAAAATATCAAAAAAGTTTACATTTGATGGTATTAGAGCTTGGAGTTCTGAAAATCCTCAACTTTATTTGTTGAATATACGACTGTGGAAAGATGATAGTAATGAATGTATAGATGATTTAATTGAGCGGGTAGGATTTAGAGAAATAAAAGTAAGTTCAAGTAAAATTTATATCAATGGTAAACCAGTATTCTTCAAAGGATTTAATCGACATGAAGATCATCCTGATTATGGATGTGCAATTCCGTTCCAAATGATGGTGAAAGACATAGAACTCATAAAACAGAGTGGTGCAAATATGATCAGAACAAGCCATTATCCTAACGATGAAAGATTTTTAGATCTTTGTGATGAGTATGGAATTTACGTTTGGGAAGAAAATCATGCGAGAGGATTAACCTTACAGCAGATGCAAAATCCAAATTTTGATATTCAATGTGAAAATTGTAATCGCGAGATGGTTTTGAATCATTATAATCATCCATCGATTGTTATTTGGGGTATTTTGAATGAATGTGCAAGTCATACTCCAGAAGGAAGAGAAAAATATAAAAAACAGATTGAGCAAATTAGAAAAATGGACAAAACGAGACCAATAACATTTGCGAGTTGCATGCATTTTTCTGATTTATGTCTTGATCTCGTTGATATTATATCTATGAATATATATTCAGGATGGTATGAAGACAGGGATGCTAATGAATTTTTTGATAAGTTATATTGTTGGATCCAACAAGCAGGTGGAGCAGGAAAACCAATTATTATTAGCGAATTTGGTGCAGAAGGACTTTATGGGTTTAGGGATCCGTTTGCAAGAGTCAAGTGGTCAGAAGAAAGACAGGCTGACATATTGGAAGACAATCTCAAAGTATATTTAAACAGAGAAGAAATATCTGGAGCCTTAATTTGGCAATTTTGTGATTGCAAGGTAACCGAAGAAGGAAAAGTTTTCTTAGGACGAGCACGAACAAAAAATAATAAAGGTGTATTTGATGAATATCGCCGTCCAAAACTCGCTTATGACATTGTAAAAAAATTTTTTATGTACAAAAATGGTTAAACTAAAGTAAAATTTTGTCCTAACCTGAAAGTTGTTGGGTAAAAGGTATGATTATTGTAAGTAAAAATTCTACATGAGAAATTAAAAATAACCCACTTGTGATATAATAGCGAAAAACAACACAAGCATTCCTGTAATGAACGAAAATGAGTGAAAATGAAAGAAAATGAGATTTGAAAGGAAAAGGTACCTCCTGATAAAATATAAGAAATAATCACAAAAAGGAGGTACCTACCTTTTGAAGTATATACAAAATGAGAAGATATTACAAGTGACAGAGAAAACTTTAGTTGTAGGAATAGACATAGCAAAGAAAAGGCATGTTGGCAGAGCATTTGATTTTAGAGGAGTGGAGCTTGGCAAGAGAATAGAGTTTGAGAATAGAAAAGAAGGTATGGAAAAATTTTTGGATTGGGCAAATAAGATAAGTATTTGTCAAGAGTTGGGGGTATTCTGAATGCCCCTTTTTTAGTTTTATCGAACATACATTTAATAGGGTGTTTAAATAATTTTGGGGTCTGTAAATAATTTTGTGTATTTAAGATAAACCGTCCTTCTTGGTAAGTAATCATTCAGAATTTAATTGCCAACTTTCTATTTTTTAGTATTACCATTTTGATATTTTTATGCGTAAATTTTTAACTTCATGAAGAAAATTTAATACTGGGTTATAATATTCACTTTTTTTATTTGTTTTTTAACTGCTTCTATAGAAGCGTTTAAAAAACACGAATTGACGATTGCCATCTACTTTATATATTATTTCAAACGCTCAGGATACATTATCAAAAGCTGGTTCAATATTATTCCCAGTTTCTGTATCTTTGCGTCCACTTTCTTACAACATTTTTTGTCGCAAGATAAAACATCTTTTCTAATGCTGTATTGTTTGGAAATACTGATTTTGTCTTTGCCACTTTCCTAAACTGTCTGTGAATTCCTTCTATGATGTTTGTGGTATAAATTATCTTTCTTATTTCTCTTGTCTTTAAATCATTCAATCGACCTTGCCAAAATTTTGAACTCTCACTTTCTCTTATCCATATCCCTAAAACATCCTTATATCCCTCAATGTTAATTCCTAAAACAACGTAAGCAGCTTTGTTTACAATCTTGCCTTTATCTTTTATCTTGTAATGAATTGCATCCATAAAGATAAACGGATATATCTTTTCTAACGGTCTGTTTTGCCATTCTCTTATTTCTGGTATTATTTTTTCTGTAATTTTGCTTACCATCTCAGCAGATACTTCAATACCACAGATATCTTTTAATGCTTAATAGTATTATTTTTCCCTCTAAATTAAAAATACACCTTTAATACAATTATTTTCTATATATAACAACTCTGTCATGAAGAACATTTATTGATATTATTATACTCATAATAGGAAATGATTGCTTATACTTTTAACGCCATATTTTTAAAACCTTTTTTCACACTCCTCTGCTATTTTCTGACCAGATTATCTTATGAAGCTGAAGCTGGACCCTTGCATCAAAAAGCCCATTTTCAAGCAAAAACTTTACAATCTCCGCTGGTTCTATTTTACCAAACACTGGACTAAAAAAGATATTACATTTTGGGTTGAATGTCTTTATTATTCTTTCTGCACTTTTTAAATCTTCATGTGTAGCAACAACAAATTTGAGTACATCTTTTTGACCAAGAAAGTTGATGTTGTCGACAATCATCCTGTCTTCCATACCGCTTGATGGGCACTTATAATCCATAGTGATTATAGCATCTCTTGGTACGCACTTTATACTGACAGATCCATTTGTTTCAATATTAACCTCAAATCCTTCGTAAATGAGCCTGTCAATCAATATGTAAATATATGGTTGAATAAGAGGTTCTCCACCTGTGAGAGTAACCCTTTTGATGCCGGTAGAAGCTATAAAGTTCAAAAGAGTGTCAATATCAATTTGCTCATATTTTGGATTTTCGGTTGCATACTTTGTGTCGCACCAAGAGCAGCTAAGATTGCATCCTGCAAACCGAACAAACACGGCAGGATATCCACTTCGAATACCTTCTCCTTCAATGCTAACAAATTTTTCAACCACATTAAATTTAATAAGCTCTTCGTTATTATATAAATTTAGCAACTAATATCATCACCCTTTTTGTTATAATCTGCCATATTTTATATTAAAACTCCAACACAAGGTTTTGAAGTTTTTTAAGAACAAATACTTTATACAATTAATATTATAATCAATAACATTTAAAATTTCGATGCTAACTTGAAAATAAAATAACCTCAAACAGCAAACTAACATAAAGCCTGCTTTGATGGGCTTTTAAAAGGTATAAATTTTTAGGCTTGACATATAACTATTTCGAGAGTAAAATATAATTCGCACTCAAAATATTCGGGTTCGAAATATTCGATACGAAATAAATTTGTATTTGGTGGTGACTATGGAATTAAGAGAAAAAAAGATTAAATTATTAAAACTATTAAAAGAAGTGTCTATTAAGGTTAAAGATGCGCTGAGGTACAGGGATGATAATGTGAAGATACCTGCTTCTCACTGGATGCTTATGAATGTTCTTGATAAGAATGGGGAAATGAAGGTTGGTGATTTAAGTAAATTTTTAGGACTATCGAACAGTACAGTTTCTGGTATAATAGACAAACTTGAGGAGCAGGGTTATCTTGAGAGAAGAAGAAGCACCGAAGACAGAAGAGTTGTATGGGTAAAAACAACTCAAAAGTTCAAAGACAGTTTAAAACAGCATTTTAAAGAAGCTGAAAAACAGTTTGAAGGTGTTTTGAGCAAAGCAACTGAAGAGGAATTGGATAAAATTATCGAAGGGTTTGAAACTCTTAAAAAAGTTTTAGAAAAACAATAAAATTTAAAATTCTAAAAAGAAGGGTGATAGCAAATTGAAGAAAGTACTAAGATATGTAAAACCATATACTCTGCTTGTCTTAGCAGCAGTTTTGTTTGTGTTTATTCAAGCAATGAGTGAACTTACGCTGCCAGATTATATGTCAAAGATAGTAAATGTAGGTATTCAGCAAAGTGGTATAGAAAACGCAGTGCCAGAAGCCATATCAAGTTCAACTATGGAAAAAGTGCTTTTGTTTGTGCCGCAAGACAAAAAAGATGACATTTTAAACATGTATAAGCTTTTAACAAAAAGTTCTGATGACTACAGTAGCTATCTCAAAAAATATCCTCTTTTATCCAAAGAAGATATTTATGTATTAAAGAAAAAGGACAGGGACAGTTTAGACAGAGTTAATGTTCAGATGGGTAAAGCTATTTTAGCTGCTTTTGGTATCGAAAAGATGAAGAAAGAAGCAAAAGGCGGGATTATAAACTTTAATGGCAGACAGATACCAGCAAGTATTGACCTTTTTGCTATTTTGAAACAGTTACCACAGGAACAGATAAATCAAATTCAGCAAGAAATAAACAAAAAGTTTTCATCGCTTGGTGACAGTATGATAGTTCAGGCAGCAGCTGTAGCGATAAAGGATGAATATAAAAAAATTGGAATTGATATAGGTAAGATGCAGAATGCATATATTATAAAAATGGGGCTTTTGATGCTTCTTTTAACTTTGGTTTCAGCAATCTCTACTATTCTGGTTGCTTTCTTTGCTGCAAGAGTGGCAGCTGGTGTTGCAAGAGATTTGAGGAAAGACGTGTTTTCCAAGGTTGAAAGTTTTTCAATTGAAGAGTTTGATAAGTTTTCAACGGCATCACTCATTACAAGAACGACAAACGATATCATGCAGATTCAAATGCTTCTTGTGATTGGAATAAGGATGATATTCTTTGCACCTGTAATGGGATTTGGTGGTGTAATCAAAGCACTATCAAAAAGCGTTTCAATGTCGTGGATAATTGCTCTTGCTGTAATTGTTCTTCTGGGGCTTATCATGATTTTATATGCCATTGCAATGCCAAAGTTTATGATTATGCAAAAGCTAATAGATAAGTTAAACCTTGTAGCAAGAGAGAATCTGTCTGGTATCATGGTTGTACGGGCATTTAATGCACAAAAGTTTGAAGAACAAAGGTTTGATGAGGCAAATAGAGATTTGACCAAAGTAGGTCTTTTTGTAAACAGAGCAATGGCAGTGCTTTTTCCTTCAATGCTGTTTATTATGAATGGCACAACCCTTTTGATTGTATGGGTTGGAGCACATTATATAGAAAATTCAAGTATGCAGGTTGGAGACATGCTTGCATTTATGCAGTATGCTATACAGATAATCTTTTCATTCTTGATGCTTTCAATGCTATTTATACTTGTTCCAAGAGCTGCTGTTTCAGCAGGACGTATTGAAGAGGTACTTTCAACAGAACCTTCAATCAAAAATCCGGAAAAGCCGGAGAAGTTCAGAGAAGATATGAAAGGAATGGTAGAGTTTAAAAACGTGTTCTTCAAATATCCAGGGGCTGAAGAGTATGTTCTTGAAAATATAAACTTCAAAGTTATGCCAGGGCAGACGGTTGGCATAATTGGAAGAACGGGAAGTGGAAAGAGCACTCTTGTAAACCTTATTATGAGATTTTATGATGCAACAGAAGGACAGGTTTTGGTAAACGGTGTTGATGTTAGAAGTGTAAAGGTTGAGGATTTAAGGGAAAGGATAGGATATGTTCCACAAAAGAGCTGGCTTTTTAGTGGTACCATCAAGTCAAACCTCAAGATTGGCAACGATTTTGCAACAGATGAAGATTTGAGACAGGCAGCAGAGATTGCTCAGGCACTTGAGTTTATAGAGGAAAAACCACAAAAGTTTGATACTGAGATTGCACAGGGTGGAACAAACGTCTCGGGAGGACAGAAACAGAGACTTTCAATTGCAAGGGCGCTTGTAAAAAATCCGGATATTTATATATTCGATGAAAGCTTTTCTGCTCTTGACTTTAGAACTGAACTAAAGTTAAGAAGAGCTTTGAAAGAAAAGCTTAAAGATAAGACAGTAATAATAGTATCGCAAAGAATCGCAACCTTGATTCATGCAGACCAGATAATAGTGCTTGAAGATGGTAAGATTGCTGGTATTGGCAAGCATGAAGAACTTTTAAAAACCTGTGAAACTTATCGTGAAATTGCACTTTCACAACTTCCAGAGGAGGTGACAACAGTTGAAAATAACAATGCAAAAAGGTGTAATTTTAATTAGGTGATATTGAATGTTACTGAGTATGCAAAAAGTTAAAGAGATATATGGCATTAGTCGAAGGCTATTTCCTAAACTGGGAAAAGGAAGGGTTAATAATACCTCTCAGGCTCCCTAAGGGAAGGAGAAGGTATAAAAAAAAGAAGACATAGAAAAACTACTTGGCATGATAGAAGAAAAAACAAAGCCAACCCTTGTTTTGTATGCAAAACTCTCCACTAAAAAGCAAGAAGAGTACCTTAAAAACCAGCTCAGAAGACTTGAGGAATACGCAGAGTCTCAAGGCTGGCAGTATTGAGGTTATATCTGAAATAGCTAGCACAGTAGAATAAAAACAGGAGAGGACTATTAAAACTTTTGAACAAAATCAAAAGAGGAGAAGTTGTAAAAGTTGTAATAGTGTATCCTGACAGACTTGCAAGTTTTGGATTTGAATATCTTAAGTTTTTCATGGAGAGTTTTGGGGTAGAACTTGTAGTGTTAAATGGCAGAGAAAACGAAGAAGAAATAAAAGAAGAACTGGCAGAGGATTTAATAGCGGCAGTATACATCTTTTGCAGCAAGGATTTATTGGCAAAGAGGTGCTAATAAAAGACATGGTAACAGTTCAAACCAAGCTGATTTTTGAGGGCAGTGAAGATAAGCAGAAGGTATTAGACCTTATGAGAAGATGGTCCTCTTGTATGAGGTATGCATACAAGAGGCTACTGGAAGGGCATAAAAGGAATGAACTCAAAAAGCAGCTGCAGGGAATTTTCAATCTTAATTCCCGATACGTTGATGATGCGATAATGAAAGCAAAAAGCATTTTGACCTCATGCAAAGAAAGAGGAGAAAATCCCAATAAGGTTGTTTTTGGTGGCAGGCAGCTTTTTGAAAAACTCCAGAAGAGGCACATAAACGGTAAAGCGTACAGGAAACTTCAACTTAAGTGGCAGGAGAAGAGGAAAGGGAATCTGTACTCAAGAGGAGACAGGAGCAAGAAGGGGAATCTCAACACAAGGATTGAGATAGATGAAGATTGTACAAAACTCAGAATCAACGTGGGAGAAAGGGAGTACGTATATGCGATTATACAGCCTGGATGGAAGATAAAAGACAGAACGTACACAGACAGGAATCAACTGTTGCAGGCGATAGGTACTTGTGGGGAACCCTATTCTGTTGAATTGAAACTCAAAAATGGAAAAATATATGCCTATTTTACCGTTGAAGAAGTTTTCCCAAGGCCTGCGATGACAAGAACAAGTGGAGTTATAGGGATAGACACAAACGCATATCCCAGGCACGTGGCATGGACAGAAACAGACAAGAGTGGACAGCTTCTAGAATATGGCAGAATACCAATGCCAGAGCTTGAGAGTGGGAGTTCAAGCAAGAGGGAGTATTACAGGTGGCAGTATGCATACATGATAGTAGAAATGGCGAAAGATAATCAAAAAGCCCTAGTAATTGAGAAGTTGAACATAAAGGACAAAGGGAAAAGAGGAGATTTTTCAGGTAGAAAATCAAGACGGATAAGGCACTATTTTGGGTACAGGTCACTTTTGGAGAAGGTAAAACTTTTAGCAAAGCGAGAAGGAGTAGAGGTTATAGAAGTAAACCCTGCGTATACTTCTGTGATAGGGATGTTAAAGTATGCACCGCAGTTTATGGTGAGCAAGGACGTGGCAGCTGCATATGTGATAGCCCGAAGAGGGCTTGGCTTGAGAGAAAGGATACCGCACAACTATATGATGTTTCTCAGTAGACTTGATGTAAACGAACTGGAGGAACTGAAGGAGTACGTAAGGAAGGTAGTTAAGAACACATACGTTAGGAAAAAGCAACTCAGAGAGATAGATAGAGCGAAAAAGTTTTTACAAAGCCTTGGGAGTGAGGCAGAGAGGCTATCTGTACCACTGGATGGAACAAGTGCAGGTAGTCGTGGCAAAAACCACAATCTCTGGCGAGTTCTCAGGGTAGCGGTGGTGACTCCACTCTCCCCTGACAGAGTCCTGCGTGACATGTCTGTCCTGAAATCACTTTTAGTTTCAGGGCAAGTGGGGAAGACCTATAAAGGCGTAAGTTCCTGTTTCTTGGGACAGGGGCTATGGCTTTCCCAAATACCGCCTGCTGGGGCTGGGAAAGCCTGAAAGGCGGACTATAAATACCCCAGCCGCCAAACTCGTGCTAATGTGCACAGTTTGGTTGACCAGGAACTTTTGGCATGAGTGAAAGACAGTCTACATCATCTACAATGAATATTCAAAGACCAAGAAGACGTGGACCTGGCGGACCTATGGGACCGGCTTTTGTTGGTGAAAAGCCCAAAGATTTTAAGACTGCTATGAAAAAGCTTATAAGGTATCTATCTTCTTATAAGTTGTCATTAACAGCAGTAATAGTACTTGCAATGCTGTCTGCTGCCTTTTCGATTGCTGGACCTAAGATTCTTAGCAAAGCTATAACAAAGATATTCGAAGGACTTATGAGCAAAGTAAGCGGTACAGGCAGTGGTATTGACTTTGAATATGTTGGGAAAATCATTTTAATTTTGCTGGGTCTTTATATAGTAAGTGCTATTTTTGGCTATCTACAGGGCTGGATTATGTCGGGGATTTCTATGAAGCTCACATACAGGCTCAGAAAAGAGATTTCACAGAAAATTAACAGGCTTCCACTGAAATATTTTGAAAGTACAAATCAGGGTGAGATACTGTCAAGAATCACAAACGATGTTGATACACTCACACAGACGTTAAATCAGAGCCTCACACAGGTAATAACCTCAACAACCTTAGTCATTGGTGCGCTTGTTATGATGCTGAGCATAAATCTTTTGATGACAGTGGTTGCTTTGCTTATAATTCCTCTTTCTTTTTCGGTTGTTATGTTAATTATTAGCAAATCACAGAAGTTTTTCATGCAGCAACAAGAGTATTTAGGGCATGTCAATGGTCAGGTTGAAGAAGCATATGGCGGGCATATTGTAATAAAGGCATTTAATGCTGAAAGAAAGACTATTGAAAAATTTAATATTTACAATGAAAAGCTTTATAACGCTGCATGGAAATCACAGTTTTTGACAGGTGTTATGATGCCGCTCATGAACATCATAGGGAATCTTGGATATGTTGTTGTGACTGTCTTGGGAAGTTACCTGACAATAAAAAGAACAATTGAGGTTGGAGATATTCAAGCCTTTATTCAGTATATAAGATCATTTACACAGCCAATTGCCCAGATTGCTAACATTTCAAACATCTTGCAGCAAACAGCCGCTTGTAGCGAGAGAGTGTTTGAATTCTTAGAAGAAGAGGAAGAGGTGCCAGATACACCAAATCCAGAGATTAATCTTGAAAGCATAAAAGGAGATGTAGAGTTTAGAAACGTCAGGTTTGGTTACAGACCTGACAGAATTGTTATTAAAAATTTCTCGGCAAGAGTGAATGCAGGACAGAAAATTGCTATTGTTGGACCAACTGGTGCTGGTAAGACAACTATTGTTAAGCTTTTGATGAGATATTATGATGTCAACGATGGTGCAATTTTGATAGATGGACATGACATAAGAGAGTTCAATCGTAATGATTTGAGATCCCTTTTTGGTATGGTTTTACAAGATACATGGCTTTACAATGGTACTATAAAAGATAATATACGCTATGGGAAACCAGATGCAACAGATGAAGAGGTTATAAGAGCTGCAAAACTTGCACATGCAGACCATTTTATAAGAACACTGCCTCAGGGTTATGATACTGTATTAAATGAGGAGACCACAAATATTTCTCAAGGTCAAAAACAGCTTTTGACAATTGCACGGGCAATCTTAAAAGATCCGAAGATTTTGATTCTTGACGAAGCAACAAGTTCTGTTGATACTTTGACGGAGATTCAGATTCAAAAAGCAATGGATAATCTTATGAAAGGCAGAACATCATTTATAATAGCGCACAGGCTTTCAACAATAAGAAATGCAGACCTCATTTTGGTCATGGACCATGGCGACATTGTTGAGCAAGGCACACATAAAGAGCTTTTGCGCAAAGGTGGATTTTACGCTCAGCTTTACTATAGCCAGTTTGAAAAGGAAGAAGAGCTTGCAGGATAAAAACGAATTTTCTTCAAAAACTAAAGAGCCCCGGAGCAATAGATTTCCGGGGCCTTTTTTATCTTATCTTGTATTTTTTAAGTTTCTTTTCAAGCTCATCAACAAGTTTTTGAAGTGACTGTGCAGAGTATTTCATCTCATTTATAGAATTTAACTGATTTTCAACAGTTGCTGCAACTTCCTGTGATGCTGCAGCTGTCTCCTCAGATACAGATGATATACTTTCAATTGCTTTGATAACTGCATTTCTTGCATCTTCCATTCTGACAAGAGCATCCTTAACAATATAAGTTTTTTCAACAATTGCATTTATCTCATCAGAAATTTTTGCAAATGACTGTTGAGACTCAATAACAGCATCTTTTTGACCAAACGCAGCAGATTTTATTTCGTCTATTATTTTGATTGTATTTTCGGTTTCGCCAAGTATAACATCAACAATTGAATTGATTTCATCTGCAGCTTTTTTGCTCTGGTCAGCAAGTTTTCTTACCTCATCTGCAACAACTGCAAATCCTCTGCCAGCTTCACCTGCTCTTGCTGCTTCAATTGCAGCGTTGAGTGCTAAAAGGTTTGTCTGCTCAGCAATAGTGTTTATCACTTCAACAAAGTTTGAGATATTTTTAATTCTTTCTATGAATGAAGTAATAGTATTTATAACATTTTCAGCAGTGGTCACAGCAATTTCAGCCTTTTCACGAAGTGCACTCATCTTTTCTATTCCTTCTTTGTTAAGGCTATCTATTTTGTTAGCTTCGTCAATCACAGCATTATAACTTTCAGAAACAGCATTTATCTGTTCAGAAAGGTTATTTACAAGCAGAACACCATGCTGTGCCTCTTCAGCTTGCTGGGAAGCACCTTTTGCGATCTCCTCAATGGTCTTTGCGATCTCTTCAATTGCAGCAGCAGCTTCCTCAGACGTCTTTGTGACCTTTTTAGATGCACCTACAATTGCGTTTGACAGGTCAAAAAAGCTTTCAATCAATGTCTTTATATCCGAAAGAACAATGTTTACGCTTGATGCAACTCTCTGGATATTACCAAATTCTTTTGATGAAATAAGTTTGCTGTAATCTCCGTTTTTGATTTTTTCGAGAACATCTTCAAGTTTTGTAATCATTTTGTTCATCTCATACCTGATCATGAAAGCTGTAAGTGAAAGTGTTAGGATAAATGTGATTGTGGCGACCAAGATAGAGTATAACTTGAATTTTGGTGGCATAGCAATTCCGAGCAAAATGTCAAGTACAATTATAAATGCAACTGCTACATATGTAAGACTTAAAACTCCTTTTTTGACAACACCATTTTGTTGGTTTTTTGGTGGCATTAATTTTTCACTCCTTTTACCCAAAAATTTCTTTAGTTATTTCTATTATAATACAAGATGTGCCCTTTTTGCTAATATTTCTTTTAAAAAATATGTCTAAAAATTATACAAAACTTTTTGTCTAAAGCCACAAAAAGATTTCAATACTACTATAATAAGCAAAATTTTAGGACGGAGAAGAAAGACAAATGTCGAAGTTTGTAATAGAAGGTGCAAATAAGATTTCAGGATGTATAAAGGTTCACAGTTCAAAAAATGCAATACTGCCACTTTTGGCTGCATCCTTGCTGTCAAGTGAACCGATTGAAATTTTAGATCTCCCTTTACTGGAAGACATCAAAGTGCTTTTGCAGATTCTTTCCCACTGCGGGTGCGATGTAAAGATTGAAGGTAACAAACTGCAAATCACTCCTGATATCAAAAACGGGGATATAGATGTAGATGGGGTGAACAAACTCAGAGCCTCAATACTCCTGTTAGGAAGCCTTATCGCCCAGGGGAAAAAAGTTGTAATTGGAATGCCGGGTGGGTGCAATATCGGCACACGCCCAATTGACCTTCATGTAAAAGGGCTTTCCCAGCTTGGTGCAGAGATTAAACTCAATCAGGGTTACATTGAAGCGAAAGTTAAAAAATTAAAAGGTGCAAAAGTGTATCTGGATTTTCCGTCTGTTGGAGCAACAGAAAATATCATGATAGCAGCCGTTTTAGCAGAGGGTGAGACCATAATAGAAAATGCTGCGACTGAACCTGAGGTTGTATGTCTTGCAAATTTCTTAAACTCAATGGGTGCAAAAGTGATGGGTGCCGGCACTGATACAATCAGAATTTTGGGAGTAAAAAAGCTTTCAGGCTGCTCATTCATTCCAATTCCAGACAGGATTGAAGCGGGAACGTACATGGCAATGGCTGCAATGTGTGGTGGTGAGCTTGAACTTACAAATGTAATTTGTGAGCATATAAGACCTGTTATTGCCAAGTTCAAAGAGAGTGGCGTGAAGATCTATGAAGGGGAAAATACTGTACGCGTTGAGGCACCGGACAGGATTTTAGCAACAGACATAAAAACCCTGCCTTACCCTGGCTTTCCAACGGATATGCAGGCGCCCATGATGAGTATGCTAAGTATAGCAAAAGGTACAAGCGTTGTTATTGAAACAATATTTGAAAACAGATTCCTCCATGTTGGTGAACTTGTCAAGATGGGCGCAAATATAAAAGTTGAGGGGAGAGTAGCAGTAATTGAGGGGGTTAAAAAACTAAAAGGCGCAAAGGTTGAGGCAAAAGATTTGCGAGGTGGTGCTGCACTTGTTTTGGCAGCGCTTGCTGCAGAAGGAGTAACTGAAATTGATGGAGCTTGTCACATCGATAGAGGATATTTTGAATTTGAGAAAAATATAACAAGCCTTGGCGGGAAAATAAAAAGAGTGTGAGAAGGGGGTTTTTCTCTCACACTGCTGAAAAGTTGTGGTATAATTAAGTTAAAAAGCTTGTTTTGATGAAAGAAAATGAATAGAAATAAAATGCCAATTATACTCAGAGCACATCATCTTTTATGTTTTCTGGGCTTTAGAGGAGCAGGGTATAGCAAGGAGTTTGTTGAAAATTTTGAAAGAGTTTATAAAAGCGTTTATCTTGAAAATTTACCTATAAAGATTGTGTCATTTCCAGATGAAATTTGCAGGTGCTGCCCAAACTTAGCTGCTACAGAGTGCAAGTTTGAACAGAAGGTCAAAAAGTATGATGCAAAAGTAGTTGAGCTTTTAAAGTTCTATGGGCTTTCTGATTTAGAAAATGTGCTGCCTTCTGAGGCTTACAGTGCTTTGAAAAAGGTTTTGCCACACCAGCTTGAGAGTATCTGCCGAACATGTGAATGGTTTGCCCTTGGTTTTTGCAAAGAAAGCTTTTATAGAAAGGACTTGTGGAAAAATGGATGAAAAGGACATCTGTATATTAAAAAAGCTGTATGAAAATGAGTATATTTCAGGTGAGGAACTTGCCTCTTTACTACATGTTAGCCGGATGGCAATAAACAAGAGAATAAAATCGTTGCGAGCTCTGGGCTACAGGATTGAGTCTGCCAAGAAGAAAGGATATATGCTTGTGGACAAAGATGTGATAAGAATTTGGGAGATAGAAGGGTACATCCAATCTTCAAACCTTTTTAAAGAGTTTATATATCTTAACGAAGTGGACTCAACAAATGCGTATGTAAAACAAAACCAGCAGTATCTTCCAAACGCTACAGTTGTGTATGCTGAGAGGCAGACCCAGGGAAGAGGCAGATTTTCACGCAGGTGGGTGGACCTTGACAAGGGCATAAAAATGTCTATATTATTGAAGCTTCTTTTGCTGGATTTAGAAAAGATTGTCCCGTTTACACTTTTCACCGGGCTTGTGATAAACAGGGTTTTGAGAAAACATGGAGTTGAGAGTTTTATAAAATGGTCAAACGATATATATTTGAACGGCAAAAAAGTTTGTGGTATTTTGTCAGAGCTTTCAGGTGAGGTTGAGGGGTTTGGCAGTATTATAATTGGTATAGGAATCAATGTCAATGCAAAAAGTGTGCCAGAGGAAATAAAAGACATTGCAACAACCTTGAAAGCTGAGACATTACATGATTTTGACAGAACAAGGTTAATAATTGACATTTTAAAAGAATTTGAAAGAGAGCTTTCCAACTTTGAGAAGTATGGGTTTTCGTATTTCAGGGATGAATATAAAAGCTTTTGCATAAATCTTGGAAAAGAGATTTTGGTAAATGGTGAGAGGATGCTTTGCAAAGACATTGGCAAAAATGGGGAGCTTGTATGTGAAAAAGATGGGAAGATAGTAGAGATTTCAAGTGGAGAGGTTACCATAAGATTTTAAAAGGGGATGATAAAACTTGAGGTTGATTTCAAAAGATGCAAATTTAAAAAGGATTTTGTATCAAAAAGGTTTTGATGAAAAAGACATTTTGGAATTTGAAAAAAAAGCAAACTCAATAATCTTAAGATTTGATGATGTGAAAAATCCATCAAGGTTTGTCCAGCTTCTTTCAAACCTCGGTTATTTTACAATCACAAACGGCAATATATGCTTTGCAACAACATCACTTTACAACTTTGAAAAGACAAGATGTGTCCTAGCAGAGGAAGGGATAGAGTGTAGTTTTGATACAGATTTTACCATTTCGCAAAGGTGCTTGTTGGCAAAAGATAAGCAAATAAGTCTTTTGAAGACAAACGTTATGGGGATTATAAACGTTACACCTGACTCGTTTTATGAGGGTTCAAGAGTCCAGGTTGATAAAGTGACTCAGAGAGCACTGCAGATGATTCAAGATGGTGCAGATGTCATTGATATTGGAGGTGAGTCGACAAGACCTTTTTCAGACCCGGTTTGTGAGGAAGAAGAACTAAAAAGGGTAATTCCTGCAATTGAAGCGATAAGAAAAGTGGATAAGAACATTCCAATTTCGATTGATACATACAAGAGCAGGGTGGCTCAAAAAGCGATAGAAGCCGGTGCTGACATTATAAATGATATCAGCGGCGGGACGTTTGACAAAGACATGTTTTACGTGGCAGCACAGTATAATGTTCCTATCATAATTATGCACATCAAAGGCACGCCAAAGGATATGCAGAAAAATCCTTACTATGAAGATGTGATTGAAGAGATTTTACAGTTTTTTGAGGAAAGGATTGAACAGGCGCTAAAAGCTGGTGTAAAACTTGAAAACATCATTTTGGACCCTGGCATTGGCTTTGGGAAAAGACCTGAGGACAATTTGGAAATACTGCGAAGGTGTGAAGAGTTCAAGGTTTTAGGAAGACCAATTTTGATTGGGGCATCCAGAAAATCGGTGATTGGTTATGTGCTTGGTAATCTTGGACCTGAGGAGAGACTGGAAGGTACTGTTGCTGTCTCTGTAATATGTGCTCAGAAGAAGATTGAATTTGTTAGAGTACATGATGTAAAAGAAAACAAAAGAGCTATCTTGATGACACAGGCAATATTTTGCTGAGACAAAACTTTTTTAAAAAAGAGGTGTTATATAGTGACCAAAAAAGCTATTATAGACAGGTTTGAAGGTGACTTTGCTATTATTGAGCTTCAAAACAGGAAGATGGTAAGTGTTCCAAGAGAGATTTTACCTGAGTGTGCAAAAGAGGGCGATGTGATTTTGATTTCAGTAGATGATAAGGAAACTCAGAAGAGAAATGAAAGTATAAGAAATCTTTTTGAAAGTTTGAAGGAAGAGGGTGAATGATAGAATATGGCTGAAAATGTTGTATTTTTAGGACTTGGGAGTAATCTTGGTGATAGAGGTGAGAATATAAAAAAAGCAATTGAGCACCTGAAAGATAAGATAAGAATTGAAAAAGTTTCGAGTATAATTGAGACAGAACCATATGGATTTGTAGATCAGCCAAAGTTTTTAAACTGTGTTTTAAAAGGCACAACGGTACTTTCACCGCTTGAACTTCTTGAGTTTGTGCTTGATATAGAAAATAAAATGGGGAGAAAAAGGCTTTTTAAATGGGGACCGAGAAACATCGATATTGATATTCTTTTTTATGATGACTGTGTCATAGACACAGAAAATCTCAAAATCCCCCATCCAGAACTTCACAAAAGACTATTTGTACTTGAGCCTCTTTGCGAAATTGAAAAGGATTTTGTCCATCCGGTGCTGAAAAAGAGCGTGTATGAGCTTTACACTCAGCTAATTTCTTAAAGAAAGGAATGATAAAAAGTGGGGAATTCACCTTTTCTTTCGATAACTGAGTTTGAAGGCAAAAATGTGGTGGTAACAGGCGCTGCCCAGGGAATTGGTCTTGTCACAGCACTTTCTTTTCTGGAAAATGGGGCGAAAGTGTTTGCTATTGACAAAGACAGAGAAGCGATTGAAGATGCTTCTCAGGACTTTTTTGATAAGTTCAAAGACAGGATAACCTTTTTTGAGTGTGACTTGGCAGACGCAAAAGAGATTGAGCTTGTCTGCCAGAAGATTGGTGATGTTGCTGGCAAAATAGATGTTCTTGTCAACAATGCAGGCATAGGCTCAACAAAGTGGATTGAAGAAAGAAGCGTTGATGAGTGGGATGAAGTTATAAATGTTAACTTGAGAGCGCCATATTTAATGGTAAAATTTCTTCTGCCGTACTTAAAAGAAGGTGCTTCTATTGTAAACATAGCATCGACAAGAGCTTTGATGTCTGAGCCAAACACAGAGCCATATTCAGCGTCAAAAGGCGGTGTACTTGCACTTACACACTCTTTAGCAATTTCACTATCTTCCAGAAAAATTAGGGTAAATGCCATAAGTCCGGGGTGGATAGAGACATCAAGGTACAAGAAAAGAAAATACCGCCGAGAACCAGAACTGCGCGAAGTTGACCATCTTCAGCATCCGGCAGGAAGGGTGGGTGTCCCCGAAGACATTGCAAACGCCATCTTGTTTTTGTCATCTGAGAAAAGCTCATTTATAACAGGCACAAATCTAATTGTTGACGGTGGTATGACAGTTAAAATGATTTATGAGGAGTAAAAAATATCAAAAAGAAGGTGTGCCAAAACTGATTGTTGAGGTGCTCTTGCCTTCGAGTGTTTCTGTTGACTATATAAAAAAGATGCAGCTTTACAGCTACTTTGGTGTTTGCGAGTACTGGATTGTAAGTCCGCGTAACAAATCTCTCCGGGTTTTCGTTTTAGATAATGGAGTATATATACAATATGCTACCCTGTCTCAAAAAGGGATTATAAAGTCAGCTGTATTTGAAAACCTGGAATTTGACATAGAGAATGTGTTCAATTTCTAAAAATAAAAAAGAGAGGCTTTAAAATATGTGGGGTGGGTTTTATAAAGTTGAAATAGACTTTTCAAAATTGTTGTGGGCACAGCTTTTGTGGTTTTTGCTCGGGCTTTTCTTTATAGTTGCTGTGATTGTTGTAGCTGTTGCTATCAAGAGAAAAAAAGCTGAGAAGATGAGAAGACTTGAAAACTTGCAGAAGGTGGAAGAATATTTTGAAACAATTTCAAACAGGATCTTGAACTTAGAGGACAAGGCAAAGTTTTTTAAGTTACTTGATGATGGTCAAAAACTTGAGAGCAAGTTCGAAGAGGTTACCATAAATTTTAAAAATCTTAAAGAGTACTATGAAGGGATAAAAAAAAGCTATTCAGACAGTGAGTTTAAAACCTTTTTGACAATCTACAACATACTCAAAAGTGATTTAGATTTTCTGGAAAAGGTTTTAAAAGATTCTGAAAAGGCACTACAAGAACAGATAGAGTACATTAAAAAGGTAGAAATAGCTGTAGATGGGGTTAAAAATAAGGAGGTTCTAAAGCAAAAGATAAATGATCTGCTTACAAGAAGACTTTCTGATGATGATTTGAAAAGTGCTGTTGAGGGTATAAAAAGAATTGATGAGAAAATAGAATATTTCAAGAGCCTTGGTGATGACAAGAAAAACGAATATATAAATACAATGATCCAGCTTTTAACAAAGAGGTTTGAAGAAAAGTATCCGCTAATTCTCTCAAAATCTTCTTCTAAGGCTTTAGAACTTCAAAAAGAGTTTGATGATTTGCTCTTAAAACTTCAGGTGTCAAGCGACTTTAAAAAAATTGTCCTGGCAGAAGACTTTTTAGGAAAACTTATGCAGATTGAAAATGAAATATCACAGGATTTTCAGAAAAAGATGAGACCTCAAAAAGAACTTGTCGACAGGTTTGAAAAAATTGTATCAATTTACGACAATGTGGGTTTTAGATTTTACAAAATAGACCTTGAGATTGAACGTGTGAAAAGTTTGCTTGAAAGTTGTGATAGCAATGAAGAGTTAGAAAAAGAGATATCTGAGCTTGAAAACACCATTTTTACCTTTTCACGAGAGTTTTCAGAGTGCAGAGGACTTCTTGAAAATTTTAAAAGATTTTTGGAAGAGGCAAAAAATAGGCTAAAGATTAGCCTGTCGTCTAATCTTTTTGATTCATATTATAAAAACTTAAAAGAGCTTTTATATGAATGTAACTTTAACGAGTTCAAAAAACGCTATATAGAATACCAGAATGCTGTCTCAGATGCGCTTTTTAAGTCATCTTCACTTTCAAGTTCAAGCGATACAATTAAAAAGGTCATAAAAGACCTTTTTGATGAGTTTTTTGGATAAAAAATAAAATATTACATTTTTAGGAGGTTTTGCTGCTATGGGGATATTTCAAAAGATTGCCCAGCTTCTCAAGGCAAACATAAATGATCTTATTGAAAAGGCGGCTGACCCTGAAAAGATGCTCAATCAGCTGATTGAAGACATGGAAGACCAGCTGCAAAAAGCAAGGGCTGAGGTTGCAAACGCTCTTGCAGATGAAAAGATTTTACAAAAGAAGGTTGAAGAAAACAAAAAGGCTGCTGAAGAGTGGCAGAAAAAGGCTGAGCTTGCAGTTTCAAAAGGCGAGGATGAGCTTGCAGTAGAGGCGCTCAGGAGAAAGAGAGAGTATGAGAGACTTGCAAATGAGTACCAGAAACAGTATGAAGCGCAGCACGAGGCTGTGGAAAAATTAAAGAGCGGGCTTAATATGCTGGAAGACAAGATTGAAGAGGCAAAGAGAAGAAGGGATTTGCTCATTGCCAAGTCAAAAAGGGCTGACGCTCAGGTTACAATCACACAGACCATGAGCAAACTAACAGACACTTCTGCTTTTGAGTCGTTTGAAAAGTACGCGCAGAAGATTGAACAGAAAGAGGCAAGGGCACAGGCGCATGAAGAGCTTTTAAATGCTTCAAAAACATTGGAAGATAGGTTCAAGGAGCTTGAAAATGGCGATGAGGACATTTTAAATGAGCTAAAAGTACTGAAAGAGAAGATGGGCAAGTAAAAGAAAGATTTTTTACAGGTCAGCAGACTCTTTGAAGTGGGTGCAAAGGTTTTTAAAAACCTTTGCACCCTTTTTTTATTTTTTGTCGTAAAAAATTTTCTGGTCATCTTACTATTTACAACAAAAAATACTCAAGAGGGCAAGTAGAATAAATTGTGCAGGTGATTAGTTTACAAAAGACTTTTGAGAATTTGTACAAAAGGAGATGATGTTGCCTTGGAAAGACTTGAGGTTTTACAGTTTAAAAGAGACCAAGTCAAAACTTCAAGGAACAGCATATCAGACCGATTTTTGGTGTTTGGAACAGAACAATTTTTTGTTCTAATTTTAGCCTTTTTGCTTGGAAGATGCAGCCTGTTTTCAAGAAGCTTCTTTTCATGTGCGTATGTTGCAAGTTTCAAAAAAAGGGATTACATGTACTATTTAGCCTCAATTTTTTCCATCTTCGGGATAATTTCATGCTCAGATAAAAGCTCAATATTAAAATATGTGCTTTCCATTCTTTTGATAACTACAATAAACCATTTTTTTGACCTGAACCTTTATTCAAAGGCACTGTTCTGCGCTTTGAGTGTGGGAAGCAGCGGTAGCATTTCTATTTTTCTGTTTTCTAAAGCACCGATAGAATTTTTGTATCTTGTGCTTGAGATGATTGGGTGTTTTTGGGCTGTAATTATGTTTGAGAGGTTTTTTGCCGCAATTTATTCCAAAAAAGCATATACAGCTGATCAGACGGTGGTTATGGTTGTAGTTCTGGCTTTGAGCTTTTTGGGACTTTCAAGTGGACTCGATTCGCTGTTGAGTATTCAAAATATATTGTTTTTTATTCTTCTTTTTTCGGTATCACTTTTTCACGGAATGATAATGTCTACTGCAATGGGTTTTGTAATTGGGCTTTTAGAAAGCATAAAAGAGTGCAGAAGCATTGAAATGGCATGCGTTTTTGCATTCTCAAGCCTTCTGGCAGGTCTAATGAAAGGGTTTGGCAAGTTTGGAATTGCTTTGGGCGGGTTTTGCGGATATATCATATCAATGTTTTACATATCGTCAAACCCGACACTTAGATTTCGTGAGATTTTGATATCTGCCGTGTTGTTTTGCCTGTTTCCGTTAGAAAAGATTGTAAAATTACAAAGTACTGACGAGAGGGAGGTACAAAGAATGATAAAGGAAAAGATCTTTGGGGTTGCGTCTGTGCTTGAAAATATAGAGCAAAATGCTTGTGGCAAACCAGCAGTTTTAATTTGCAAAGAGGAAGCAAAAAACATTGTTCAAAGTACGTGCCAAAAACTTTGTTTAGATTGCAGCAATTCCAATGTGTGCTGGAACATAGATTATTACAGGATAAATCATAGCTTGAATGAGATAAAGAATATGATATTGAAAAAAGGCAGGGTTGAAGAAGAGGATTTAAAAGAATTCAAGTTTTTGTGTGTAAGATGGAAAGAGTTTATAATAGTTATAAATGGATTTTTGGAATCTTTGAAATATTCAAAGCTTGTTCAAAAGGCATCAAGCCCCAAGGAAAATGTATTCAAGACACATATAGAAATTTTAAAGGACATTGTGATGGATGCGGCAAAGATGGCTGAAAATGAGATGAAGAAAGATAGGGGCACATCAAAAGAGATTGAGCTTGAACTTGTGCGGTTTGGCTATGAGGTTGAGAAGGTAGACTATGTTGTATACGATCACTATTTCCAAATAGATATAGATCTCAAAGATGGGTTTAAAGCTCCGCGAAAAATGGAGATAGAAGAGATTGTGAAAGGAGTTGTAGGCTGTGACATAGAAATTATATCAGAGGTGCCAAAAATATCAGGGGGATATACAATTTCCATTATCAAAAAGCCAAACGTGCAGATAGATTATTCTATATATTCAAAGAGTAAAGAAAACATAAACGGTGACAGGGTGTGCTTTTTGCAGCTCAAAAACGGAAAATTTTTAGCCTGCATATCAGACGGTATGGGCACCGGAAAGACAGCTTCGGAAAACAGCTTTATTGTGATAGATGCTCTTAAAAAATTCTCGTCACTTGGATTTGACAGAAAAGTTGCCATAAAGTTTATAAACTCGCTTCTTAGCATAAGAAACGGTGAACAATTTGCATCTGTTGACGTTGTGTGCATAGATAGGTTTACTATTGCGTCCGAGTTTTTAAAAGCCGGGGCAATGCCAACGTTCATAAAAAGGGGGGATGAAGTTTTAACTGTAGAGTCACACTCTCTTCCGGTTGGGATAGAAGCGGAAACCCAGTTTGATTTTTCAACTTGTAAGCTTCAGAAAGGTGACATGATATTTATGTTCTCTGACGGACTTTTTGAGTTGTTGGGCGAGGATGGCGACAGGATTTTGAAAGAATTTATTGCCAAAAACCAGTTTGTTTCAACTCAGAGCGCTTCAAAACAGATTTTTGAATGGGCTACTTCTAATTCGTTTTTAATTAAAGACGATGTAACAATAATTGTACTTAAAATTGGAGGTGCACTTGAAAAAAGAAGTGAAGAAAAGAAATTTTGAGACATTTTGGCTTGACACAACCTTGATGCTGCTTGCCACCTTGGTGTTTTTGATTGCAAATGTTGTTGCCAAACCTTCAAAAGATGATTTCAAGAACGTGCCATCTGCATTCACTTTGCCACAGAACAAAAATCAAAAAGATGATATTTATATAAATCTTCTAAGAAAAAATAAGAACAGGATTGAAAGGATTTCGCTTGAAGAATATGTTATAGGCGTTGTAGCAGCAGAGATGCCTGCCGAGTTTAACTTGGAGGCTTTAAAAGCCCAGGCAGTTGCTTCAAGAACATATGCTGCGCGAAAGATTGTAGGTAAAGCTTTGCACAAAGGATATGAAGAAAAAAAGGTCTATCTTTGCGACGATTTTTCCCACTGCCAGGCATACATTGACAGGGATGAGATGAAGAGAAGGTGGGGTAAAAACTTTGAAAGGTACTATAAGAAGATACGCATGGCTGTGGAAGAAACAAAAGGACAAGTGCTGGTTTACGAAGGTCAGATTATAGATAGTCTGTTTCATGCCGCATCTGGCGGTAAAACTGAGGATGCTAAAGAAGTGTTTGGAGAGGCCATCCCATACTTAAAAAGTGTTGTGAGCCGTGGCGAGGAAAGCTGTCCTAAGTTCTCAGGTGAGTTTTATTTTACCTATGATGAGTTTGTAAAAAGATTAAAATCCTATTTTCCCGGGCTGAGAATAGACAGCTCAAATATATCTTCCCAGATTAAGGTAGTTGAAAGAACAAAAGCTGGACGGGTGAAATCTGTAAAAGTAGGGAATACCGTTTTGAGCGGAAACCAATTCAGAAGCATCTTTGGGCTTTATTCAACAGAATTTTGGATTTACCCTGACAAAAGGGGAGTGAGAATCCACACAAGAGGGTATGGGCATGGGCTTGGGATGAGCCAGTGGGGAGCAAACTATCTTGCACGGCAGGGGAAAAATTACAAGCAGATTCTTCTTTATTACTATCAAAATGTCAAGATTTGTAGGTTAAAATATAGGTAGTGAAAAAAATATAGGGTAATTTGAGAAAGGAGAAATTTAAAATTGAACTGTTATTTGGTGGAAAATAATATTGAAAAGCTAAAAAAGTACATTGAAAAAGTAGGGCCTGACATGTACGCAAAGGAGTATCTTCTTAGAAAAATGGTGTATCTTCACATATATATAGAAGACCTGACACCCACACAGGCAAACATAATAAAACAGACAATGCTTTCCATTGGCTCAGACGCTGTTGTCAATAAGGGCTCTATAGACCACTCAGTCCAAAAGAGTGACTGTTTGGTATTTGGAAATGTTCTTCAGCTTAAAATGCTGTGTGAAAAACTAAAAAAACAGCCTTTTAAACTGAAAGAACTTGCAGAGAAAATACAAAAGATTGTGGAGGGGTTTGAACGTGATTATCTATGTTCCGGTAGACCTGAACAAGAAAAAGATGATACTTGAAAATGGGATGAATATTGAAAAAGACTATAACAAGAAAATCGGGCTTTGGGGCGTGTATGTCAAGTGCATATCGGGATTTTTAACACCTAAACATATAGCAGCAGACTGTATTGCGGTAAATGTGGATACCCAAAGAGCATACATTGCAAACCATGATCTTTGGATTGCTTACAAGCTTTCAAAAAATGAGGTTTTTAATAAGATGTACATTGCGTCTATTGTGAATATAAAAAAGTACAGGTTTGGGGAGTACAGAGTGCCAGAGGTTTTGATTGTATCACATGTCAAGAAAGAGGATATAGTGGATGTAAAAGAGACAACAAGCCTTTGCGATAAAATACTTTATCAAAATGACCAGATATATATAGACTGCCTTGTGGAAAAGATCTCTCAAAACACAAATGTGGCAAAACACTTGATTGTGGACTATTTTACAAAACTTAGTCTCAAAGATGGCGATATAACCACAGAAGTTGTGGAAAAAGGCAACAGCAAACTATATGTTTTTATTCACAAAAATGAGTATGCGTGGACTGTTGAGATTTGACAATAGTACCCCTTGAGATTTTAGGGAAACTTTACAAAGTTGTTTGTCGGGTAGTATACAAAAAGGAACATTTATTATACAATTTCTATATAAAAATTGTTTTGGCTTTTCTTTTTTGAGAACTCAAGGGGGATTTTTATGAAGTTCAAATTGATAACTATTTTACTGGCAATTCTTTTTATGCTTGTGTCATGCACGCCTCAGAAGCCAAAAACGAGAGAATATTCCCAGTCAGGAAGGTGGGTGGTTTTAGATTATAAAGGAAAGGCTTTTGTCCTTGACTGTGACAGTTCTTCTATTATCATCAGAGGGAAAGTCACATCTGATATTACTGTTAGGTACGTCAAAAAAGTAATATGGACATATAATGAAACCAGCAGCAATACTGGAGAGCCTAATGAGAAGGAAGTTCAGAAGATTTTCGATGACATGGATGCTAGTATTGAAAATGAGTTTGACAGGGTTTATGTAAAAGCAAGGGCGTACGGCAGCACCGAAGCAGTTTTAGCCAACAAGGTTTCAAATCCAAAGAGAGAATTTGAATTTGAGGTTTTCCTTCCGCAGGACTGCAAAGTAGTTGTTCAAAACAACAGCGGCAATGTAAGTGTCTCGGATATTAAAGGCGGTTCTGTTTACATAGTAAATGGAGTGGGAAACATTGCAGTGACAAACACGGATGCGCCGCTTGACATTAAAAATGGTGAAGGTGATATCAAGCTTGACTATGTCAGTGGAGATTTTCAAGTTACAAATGGAAAAGGGAACATAAACCTTAAAATTGAAAATACCGGTAGTTTTAAAGTTTTACAAACAAAAGGAAATGTTGTGCTAAAGATAAACAGAACAAGTGGGTATGGAAATTCATCTTTTATAAATGTAGGTGAAGGAGACATTACATTTGATGTAGGAAAAGATGTCAGGGCACAAGTTAAGGTGTTAACACAAGGAAAAATAAAATCTGACTTTGATTTTACAAAGACAGGAAATAGCTACTATATAGACCTTGATTCAGGGAGAAATACTATTGATATAACAAACCTAAAAGGTTTTGTGAGGATATATAAAAATTACTGAACAGATAAGTGTAGAAAATTTTAGAGGATTGGACGATTAAAGAAAGTCCAATCCTCTACACCCACCTCTGGACAATTGGCATGCGCCTGCCAAAACCAAACGCTTTTGATGTTACTTTCAAGCCCGGTGCTGCCTGTTTTCGTTTGTATTCTGCTCTTTCCACCATCTTTATTACTTTGAGTACAAGATCTTTTGGGTATCCCATTTCCACTATTTCGTCTATGCTCTTTTGTTCTTCTATATATGCAACAAGTATTGGGTCAAGCACCTCATACGGTGGGAGAGTATCCTGGTCTTTTTGATTTGGTCGAAGCTCTGCAGACGGTGGTTTTACTAAAACGTTATGTGGTATTATTTCTCTTTCCCTATTTATATACCTTGCAAGCTCATACACAAGCATTTTTGGCAGATCTGATATAACTGCAAGTCCGCCTGCCATATCACCGTAAAGAGTGCAATATCCGACTGCAAGCTCAGACTTGTTACCTGTGGTAAGAACTAACCGGTTTTCCCTGTTTGATATAAACATTAGGATATTTCCGCGAATTCGCGCCTGAATGTTTTCTTCTGCAAGGTCCTGCAGAGCAACTTCGCTTCCATTGAACATTTTAAGATAGCTTTTAAACGGCTCTTCAATTGAGTAAACCCTAAATTCTATACCAAGGTTTTCTGCAAGCTGTTTTGCGTCTTTTAAACTATGTTCTGAAGAATATCGAGATGGCATGGCAACACCAAGCACATTTTCTTTCCCAAGCGCTTCTGTTGCCAAACAGCAAACAACTGACGAATCAATTCCACCGGAAAGTCCTACTACTGCCTTTTTGGTTATTCCTGTCTTTTCAAAGTAGTCTCTTATGCCAAGTACAAGTGCTTTTTTTATCCATGAGATGTCTTCATGTATTTCAACTTCGGGCATCTTGTCAATCTTTTCAAGCTCAATTTCCAATATATCCTCTTCAAATTCTTTTGTTTTTGCCACAACTTTGCCGCTTGAACTGAGCACAACACTGTTTCCGTCAAATATCAGCTCGTCATTTCCGCCAACCTGATTTACATATATAACAGGAATACCATACTTTGTTGCAGCTTCTTTCAAAACTTTTAGCCTCTGAGTTTCAAGTTTTGTGTAGTGGTAGGGTGATGCTGAAAGGTTTATAAACACCTTTGCACCCTTTTGATAAAGTTCATCAAGCACATTTATGTCATACAATGCATTTTCATCATTGTTTATATTCCAGATATCCTCGCATATACTTATACCAAAGTTTATCCCTTCAATAGTCACAACTTCTCTTGCAAGGCTTGGTATGAAATATCTGTTTTCATCAAATACGTCATAGGACGGCAAAAGAGTCTTGTGTATAACCTTTTCTATTTTACCCTGATGGAGAATAATAGCACTGTTGAAAAGTTTTGAAACATGGTGGCTTTTTGTTGGACTACCTACAATTACAAAGCTATCTTCAACTACCTTTGCAATTTTTTCAATTGCTTTTTCAACTGCATCTATAAAGTCTTTTTGGAACAAAAGGTCTTTTGGAGGATAGCCACAGATTGATAACTCCGGAAATATAAGAATTTTTGCATCTGCGTGAGATTTTATAATCTCAATTATCTTTTTTGTGTTACCCTCAATATCTCCAACAATGGGATTTATCTGGCAAAGCAAAATCTTCACATTTTCCACCTTCTTTGTGCTAAATATCCTTCTAGTCTTTTCTAAAAAATTCTTTATTTTTTATACTTTCAAGAATCTTCTGATTGTATATTTCAGAATAATAGCTAAAATCAAGATATTCTCTGAGCACACTTGCTTCAAACAAGCTTCTTTCTTCATGGTCCTTTAGAATTATTCCATAACACATCCACACATGCTTTTTTCAAACTCTTTCATAAAATTATATCACAAAAAAGAAAAAAGCGCTTTTATTTTTGCTCTTCTTCTTTGAACTTCCTTGGAGAAAATCCTGTGTATTTTTTGAATATCATTGAAAAATATTTATAGCTATTTAAAAGGTAACAAGAAGATTTTCTCCTTATTATATTTCTTAAAAAATGAGATAAAGATTAAAAATAAAGAAAGAAAAACTTGCTGTGAGAAGTATTATAATAAATTCTAAGAGACTTTACAAACACAGGAGGGCAGAAACTGTGAGAATAAATCTTGACGGGAAATGGAAGTTCAGAGAAGTTGGTCAAAATGAGTATTACGAGGCAAGTGTGCCAGGGTGTGTCCAGCTTGATTTGATTAACCTTGGAAAGCTTCCGGATCCTTTTTATGCCACAAACGAGGTTTTATTTTACCAGCTGGAAGAGAAAGATTTTGAGTATGTAAAAGAGTTTGTTGTTGATAATATCGATTTTCAGGTTAAAAAGCTTGTGTTCGAAGGAATTGATACAGTATCTGAGGTTTATTTAAATGACCATTATTTGGGCAAGACTGACAACATGTTTTTGAAATATGAATTTGATGTGAGCTTTGCGCTTAGAAAAGGGAAAAACATTTTAAAGGTGGTGCTTCTTTCACCAATAAAAGAGGCAGAAAGGCTCAAAAGCATTTACCAGTCAAGCTACAGCTATCCGCAAAGAAGCTGGATAAGAAAAGCTCAATATTCGTATGGCTGGGATTGGGGCCCGAGGATTCTTCAAATAGGTATCTGGAAGAGTGTGTATTTAGATCTAAACAACGGTCTTGAGATAACAGATGAGTTTATCAAAACAGAACACTTATCAGAAAATTTGGCAGTGGTCAAAGTTTTTGCAAAGATAAATTCATTTGAAAAGCCAAGAAGTGTTGAAATAGAAATCTCTGATGGGGGATATGTAAAAAAAGTTATACCAGATGTCTACAAGTCAAAAGAAGGGTATTTTATTGAAGAGAGGGTTGAAATAGAAAACCCAAAACTGTGGTTTCCAAATGACTATGGTGAACCAAATTTATATACTTTCAAAATTGTGGCTCAAACATCAAATGAAGAGGCAACAAAAATAGTAACAACTGGTCTTAGGACTGTTAGGATAATAAAAGAAAAGGATAGATATGGAGAGAGCTTTATATTTGAAATAAACGGCATTAAAGTGTTTGCAAAGGGTGCAAACTGGATACCTGCAGACTCAATTCTTCCAAGACTCACAGAGGATGATTACAAACAGCTCATAAGGATGGCAAAAGATGCAAACATGAACATGCTCAGAGTCTGGGGCGGCGGAATCTATGAGTATGACTGGTTCTATAGCGAGTGTGACAAAAACGGTATAATGGTGTGGCAGGATTTCATGTTTGCATGTGCCATCTATCCTGATGAGTTTGACTTTTTTGTTGAGAATTTCAAAAAAGAGGCAGAATATCAGATAAAACGCCTAAGGAACCACCCATGTATAGTGCTTTGGTGTGGAAATAACGAAAACAACTGGGGCTTTGTGGACTGGTGGCACATCGGCGACCCAGAATTTTTGGGAAATAGGATATACAAAAAGGTGCTTCCTGAAATTTTAGCAAAACTTGATCCAACAAGACCATATCACATCTCAAGCCCGTATGGTGGGGAGCACCCAAATAGCAGCACTGCTGGTGACAAGCATACATGGGATATCTGGGCTGGCTGGAAAGACTATATTTACTACAAGCACGACGATGCGAGGTTTGTGAGCGAGTTTGGATTTCAGGCAGCTGCACACCTTGACACAATGAAAAGATATATTCCTCTTAAAGACCAGACAATCTTTTCAAGGACTTTGAGAATGCACGAAAAACAAGAAGAAGGCTTGGAACGGTTAATAAGGTATATGGCAGGTTCAGTTGGTCTTCCAAAAGATTTTGATTCTTTTGTGTATTTGTCACAGTTTATTCAAAAAGAGGCTATAAAGCTTGCAGTTGAGCACTACAGGAAAAATAAATTTAAAACAGCAGGAGCTCTTTACTGGCAGCTAAATGACTGCTGGCCAGTCATCTCATGGTCGTCAATTGACTATCTAAAAAGAAGAAAAGCGCTTTACTATGAGTCAAAAAGGATATTTACAAAGTTCTTGCCAGTGGTTGAATATGAGAATGGAAAACTACAGGTTTATGTTGTTAGTGATGAACTTGTGCCAAAACAGGGTCAGCTCAATATTGCTATCTGGAACTTTGATGGACAAAAGTTATATGAGAAAAACCTTGCTATAGAAATTCCTGAAAATGGTGTGGTTGAAGCATTTTCTGAAGAAGTAGAAAACTTAAATATTTTAAAAGGAAGGTTTACTTATATTCCAAAGCAGTTTGAAGCAACTGTTGTAGGGAAAAAAGTTGATGAAAGCCTTTTGGAGAGTATAGTTTTTGTAAGCCTTTTTGTTGATGGAGTTGAATATGAAAACTACTTTGTATTTGAAAAACCAGTAAACCTTGAACTAAAACCGTGTCAGTTTGAGTACGAGATAAAAGATGACTATATTATAATAAAACCCAAAACTCCTACAATTTGCCTTATAGTTGAAGCTGATAAGGATATTGAAGAGAATTTTATCTTTGCAAGACCTGATAAGGAGTACAAAATTCGCTTAAATGGTGCTCAGGTAGGCAGGGTTTATGATTTGATTGAAATGGTGATAAGGTAGACTTAATTACTCCTACACAGAATACTCTTGTAACCCTCTCTGGCATATGACATGTTTTAAATTTGTGCAATGAGAATAATTCAATGCCAGAGAGGGTTTTGTTTTTAATGAAGAAAGAAGGGAAAAATAAAAATTGGTAAAATTGTTGAATGCAAAGCCGAGTAATATTTTGATATAATAAAACTGTTGCAAATGTTTGCACAACAATTTGAATAAGAAGAAAGAGGGATTATATTGAAGAAAGCACATGTTATAGAAGCCATAATTGGGAATACAAAGGTTTTAGGGCAGCTTGATTCAAATGGTATATTGCAAAGGTTTTATTGGCCTGCAGTAGATTATTATCAGCAGCTAAAACTCTTTTTGGCAGCCATTTTTCTTGATGGGCTTGTGTTTTTCGAAAATGAAAGTTTCAAAATAAAAAGTGGATTTGTGGATGACTTTGCGTATTTTTTTGAGTATAAAATTGCAGACAAAACAATTTTTCAGCTTGACTTTGTTGACTTTGAAACAGACAGCTTGGTTCGTCTTTGGGAGACTGACTTTGAAGATTTTTATGTTTTTTTAGAACCTATGATAAATTCCTCAAGTCTTTTTAATGCTGCAAAGGTTGATAAGGAAAATGAAATAATCTATGCGTATTTTAAAGGCATATATATAGGACTTGCATTTGAAGACAAAGTAAAAAGCTTTACAGTAAAACACGGAATTGATGATGCAAACGATAATCAATTAGAAGGATGGCTTGAAGCAACAAACCCGCAAATTGCTGTAAAACTTAAAAACACAGGGAGGATTGTATGTTTTCTTACTTTTGGAAACTCAAAAGATGAAGTCTATCAAAAACTTTCTTATTTAAAACAAAAGGGGTATGACCAAATTTTTAGGCAAAACAAAACCTTCTGGGAAAAAAAATTCTCAAAAGTAAAGCTCATTTGCACACAAGACCCAAAAGATATGCAGCTTCAGAAAAGAAGTGCATATTTATTTTATGTACTGCAGAACTCCAAAACAGGTGGAATACTGGCTGCATCTGAGGTTGACGAGAAGTTTTTCCACTGTGGCGGTTATGGTTTTGTGTGGGGAAGAGATGCTGCGTTTATAACAAATGCAATGGATGCAATGGGACTTTCAGCTGAGGTTGAAAAGTTTTTTGGGTTTAAATTTTCTTGTCAGGAAAAAGAAGGATTCTGGGACCAGAGGTATTATACAGATGGAACTTTGGCACCAAGCTGGGGAATTCAAATTGATGAAACAGCATCTGTTGTGTGGGGGTTTTTGAACCACTGCGAAAAACAAAATTCCTTGCATTTGATTGAAGAGTATAGGGGACAGCTCAAAAAAGCACTGCTGTTTTTGACAGCTGCAGTAGACAGCGAAAAAGGGGTTATCTTTAGAAGTTTTGATCTGTGGGAAGAAAGAGAAGGAATTCATCTTTACTCAAATGCAAGCATATATGCAGCGCTGAAAAGAGCCAAAAAATATTTTCCTGAGCTTGAAAGTGAAATTGAAAAGAAGCTAAAGGCAATAAAAAATCAGATGGCAACAAGATTTTACAGTCCTAAACTTTCACGGTATGTAAGGTCAACAGATGTTAGAATTTCACATGAGGAATTTTTAAAACTTCCTGAAGAGAACAGGTACGCAGAAAAGGACGAAAAATATGAGATAACCTATTATTTCAAAAAACAAGATGAGATTGTTGACATTTCAATGCTGGGGGTTTACTATCCGTTTGAAATGATAGATGCGGAGGATAAAGCCTTTAAAGCTACCATTTTGGCTATTGAAAGGGAGTGTCAAAACAAGATTGTGGGTGGCTACAAAAGATATTCCGATGATAAATACATTGGTGGGAATCCATGGATACTGACAACACTCTGGCTTGCGATATACTATAAAAAAACAGGACAGGTAAATGAGGCAGAAAAACTTTTTGAGTGGGCAAAAGAACATAGCCTTTCAAATGGACTTTTTCCAGAACAGGTTGACAGACTTACTGGCAAGCCCGCATGGGTTGTACCTCTTGCATGGTCTCATGCAATGTATGTGTTGTATCTTTATGAATAAATTAGTGATAAAAATAAAGACCAGCTTGTTTGTTTTAAACACAGCTGGTCTTTTAGTTTTATCAAAAATTTAGCAAGAAGACTCCCACCTCTTTAAGGTGGGAGATGAATTGCTAAAAGTATGATACAATATTTTTGGGTGATTTCAGATGTACAAAACACAGAAAAATCATATAAGATGTGACAAACAAACATACAAACTTCTGCGTATGTTATGTCACTTTTCTAAAAACTTGTACAACTATGCTTTGTATCATATAAGGCAACACTATTTTAAAACTCAGGAATATCTGCCATATGAAAGCGTATATCATCTTGTGAAGGAAAACGAAAATTACAGACTTTTGCCTTCTCAGGTTGCCCAGCAAACTCTTATTTCTGTGGACGAAGCTTTTAAATCTTTTTTAAGTCTTTTGAAAGCTAAAAAAGAAGGGAGAATAGATAAAAAAATTTCAATACCGACATACCTGCCAAAGGAAGGGATGTACCAGATTGTTTTTCCTAAAGACCAGTTCAAGGTAGAAGGGAATAAACTGAGACTCAGTCTTGGCAGAAATTTCTACAAGGAATTTGGAGTAAGGTATTTGTATTTTGACCTGCCACAAAACATTAGAGGCAAAAAGATAAAAGAAGTCAGGATAGTGCCAAGGTTTCATGGCAAATGGTTTGAGATTGAGTATGTGTATGAAGAAGAAGAACAGAATTATAATCTTGATAAAAGCAGGTACTTATCAATAGATTTAGGTCTTGACAATTTTGCAGCAGTAGTTGATACCATCGGGACTGCCTTTTTAATAGAAGGCAGGTATATAAAATCAGTCAACCGATGGTATAACAAACAAAAGGCAAGACTCCAGTCGATATATAGCAAGCAAAATATTAAATACGGTAAAAAACTTGCTCGGATTTGTCTTAGAAGACAGCATATAATTGACAACTTTTTGAATCAAGCTGTCAATTATATAATCAAGCATTGTCTGAACAATCAAATAGGTACAGTAGTTATTGGGGAAATGAAAGATATAAAGCAGAAAATAAATCTTGGGGCTGTAAACAATCAAAACTTTGTGAACATACCATATGAAAGGTTCAAGAGAAAGTTAGAAGCAAAGTGTGAATATTATGGTTTAGAGTATGTAGAAGTGGAAGAGAGTTACACTTCGCAGAGATGTAACAGGTGTGGGACAGTCAAGAAAAGTAACAGGAAGCAGAGAGGGCTATACGTGTGCAAAGATTGTGGGTATGTAGTAAATGCAGATATAAATGGAGCGCTAAATATACTTGCGAAGGTAGCTGGCGAGTCTGCAAAGAAGCAGATAGTCAGTAGTGGGTGTGTGAACCACCCTGTGAGAATAAGGGTAGCTTAGCTGCTACCAAACTTCTCACGAAGCCTCCACCTCTTTAGGTGGATGGTAGTTCACTATTACACAGGATTATAAGGTAAATATTTCTCCAATCTCATTTTTGAAGGTTGATATCTAAAGGTTGTTTTTCCAATCATTTCGCCATCAATAAATTTTATTTCAACGTCGTATGTTGCTTCCTCTAGTTGAGAAAAGTCAAGAATGATATGTTCTGCATATTTTATTAAGTAATTATTGTTTTCTTCTCCTGGTGGAATATTAGCTAAGGAGAAATAACATTTTTCAGAATCCTTTTTTATCTCGATAATAATAGGGCATGTATCAACAGGGTTAATTAGTTCAATACATACTACAAACTTTTTATCATTGCCAAAAAGAACATAAGTTTCATGCAATAATTTTAAAAATCCATCTTCAGTTTTGAAGGTTTCCAAACCAATTTTTACTTTTTCTATTTTCAACTCTTCTTTTAATCTTTTTAGTTTTTTAGTAGTTGTAGAAAATATTAATTGTTCATTACACACAATAATAAAAGGTTCATTTTCTTTTAAGAAAGTTGAAATATTGATGAAATCGCTGTTTCTCTTGCATTCAATGACATTGTTTCCTGTTATGATTTTTATTTCTTGAAATGTGTCTAAAGGAAGATAAAGATTCATTAGCATTTACCTCGCACTTTATAATTATTTCAAAAGTCAATATAGTCACCAAGCGTTTTTTGTACTGATTTATTTCAATACCATATTTAGTATTTCAAAAAAAACGATACCAGCGACACATATTGCAATATACAAACCAATACCTTCTAAAGATGGAATGAATATTACAAAGAATATTATTGCCGCAAGTATAAAGAAAACCACTATTTTGCCAAAATTCTTATATTTACAAAATTTAACTTTTTCTAAATGAAAAAAGCGAATAGTAAAAAATGAAAACAAAAATTCAAATATTATTAGCATTACAAGAAGTTTTAGTGAAGATATTATTCTAAGCAGAAGTAGACCAATATTAAACACACAAGAAAAAGTGATAAAAAATACCACAGGTTTTATTAAAATTTTCTTTGAGTAACCATTTGGATTCTGTTCTGCTGACAAATCTAATATACTATCGACTACTATTCCAACCACAATAAAAAGTTGTGCAATTCTATTTTCAATATTACCTTTCGAAATTGATGAGTTTCTATTCAGATAGAATAAAATCAATACTAAAAGTGAAAAAATAATTCCGCTGAGTGCCCAATTCAAAAAATGATATTTAGTTTTATTTGCCATATTCATTCCAACCTCGGACAAATCCTTTTACAAAAGATATACCAGTTGTAAAATATTCTCCATATTCAAATGTTTTAATTATCTCTTTTACAAAAGCACTTGCAGCACTGGACAAACTATCTTGTTCTACTCCTCTTAAACATATATCTATTTTTCATTACATTAAAATAAAAAAATTTATCTCAATGTAAAATTTAATACCTCAAAAAGTATTGTAACAAAAACAAAAATTAATAAATATCTATACATACCTTCTATTTCAGGGAATATTATTCCCAAGAAAATTCCTAACAAAAGAGCAGATAATATAATAATTTTTGCATAATTTTTGTAATTCTTAAATTTAAGAATATATAAGTAATTAGAACGCAGAACAGAATATGTGAAAAAAATTTCAAGCAAGATAAAAGCTCCCAAGTCTTTTATGCTTGGTATTATTTTTAAAACTAAAAGACCAATGTTTAGAGGTAGAAAAAAGAAAACTAAAAATAACAGAAAGTTATTTAATAAAATTCTAAGATGGACTTTGTTAGAATTTTCAATACATTTAGCATCAATTATTGCACCAACTACTATTCCAACTACAATCAACAATTGAATAATTCTGTTTAAAGGATTTTCTTTAAAGTAAGAAGAGTCTTTTAAGTAGTAAACAGCATAAACGAGCAGTATAGAAGTAATGCATCCAGCTACGATCCAACTAAAATAACTTTTTTTATTTTCCATACTCTCTCCAACCTCTAACAAAACCTTCTCCAAATGACCAACCTATTGATATCCATCCGGCAATTCCAGGTGATTTAATTACTCCTTTTGCAAAACCACTTACAGCTCCAGACATGCCAGCTTGTCCTATTCCTCTTAATGTATATCCATTTTTCATTACAGCATTAAATTCTCTGATTTGTTTGTAGCCACTAATACCGCCTTTAATGCCATTTTCCAAACCTGAAGCTATCGCTGTTCTTTCTATATCATTTATGATTTCTTTGACGCCTTCTTTCACACCATTTAAAACTCTTCCGCCAAACTCTTTTAATTCCTGTATAGGACTTTTTCTTACAACATACACCTGCATTCTACATAACCCCTCCTCTAAAGTTGTATTTTAAAAATTAAACCGATATTTTCAATATAGCAAAAGAAAAAAAAAAAACAACATCAATAATTACAAAGTTCAAATAAAATGTTTGTGCAAATTGCTTATTTTTTGAAAACTAGTCCCGAGTAAAAATTTATAAACTTAAAGTATTAGCATTTGGAGAAAATAATATTAGACAAAGGAATTAAAATTACAGAAGCATTTTTGTTATAACTTTGCACAAAGTGGTATAAATTATATAAAACCAAAGAAATAAACTGTCAGAAAGGGGATGAATGATTGCGAATACTGCAGCTTACATGGGAATACCCGCCAAGAATAGTTGGTGGCATCTCAAGAGTTGTTAGAAGCATTTCACAAAAGCTATCAGAAAAAGACACTGTTTATGTTGTTACCATTTCAGAAGACTATGAAAGAACAGAAGATTATGGAAACCTCAAAGTATTTAGAGTTCCGGTGTATCCTCTAAATTCCCTTAATTTTATTGACTGGGTTATGATGATGAACATGGCACTTGCTGAAAAGGCTATATATATTGCTCAAAAGGAGGGTAAGTTTGATATAATTCACGCACATGATTGGCTTTGCGCGTTTGCTGCGCGTATAGTAAAGTATGCACTTAGAATACCTTTGATTACCACAATTCATGCAACAGAGCATGGACGAAACGGTGGGATATACACAGATATGCAGAGGTTTATTCACAATGTTGAGTGGTGGCTTACATTTGAGGCGTGGAAGGTAATTGTCAACTCTGAGTATATGAAAAATGAGTGTGAAAGGATATTTAGCTTAACACCTGACAAGTGCATTGTCATTCCCAATGGAATAGACTTTGAAGAGTTTGCGCAAGTGCCATTTGATTGGGATTTTAGAAGAAAGTATGCTTTGGACAGTGAAAAGATAATATTTTTCATTGGAAGACATGTTTATGAAAAAGGGATTCATATCTTGATAGATGCTTTTAGAAAAGTACTTGACAATTTTTATGATGTAAAGCTTGTAATTGCAGGCAACGGTCCAATGACAGGTGAGCTTTACTCCAAGGCACATTTCTTGGGACTTTCACACAAGGTATTATTCACCGGATTTGTTACAGATGACGAAAGAAAAAAGCTTTTCAAAATTGCTGACATTGCAGTGTTTCCCAGTCTTTACGAGCCTTTTGGGATAGTTGCTTTAGAGGCAATGGCATCAGGTTGTGTCCCGGTTGTTTCTGACATTGGCGGGTTTTCTGAGATTGTAAAGCACCTTCACAATGGACTTACTTTTTACTGCGCAAATCCGAACTCACTTGCCGACATGATTTTGCTTCTCTTAAAAGATGACCTTCTTCGTCAAAAACTTTCAAGGCAGGCACAAAGTGATGCAAGAGAAATTTATTCATGGGACAAAATTGTAAAAAGGCTAAAAAGCGTATACGAAATGATTGTCACAGAGGCAAAAAAGATGGAGTGGTTTTCAGCACTTTAGAGGAGAATTTTAAAGTAAAAGGAGGAGGTCTCAAAAAGTTATGAAAGGTGTTATAATGGCAGGCGGGTCTGGAACAAGATTAAGACCCTTGACTGTTTCACTTCCAAAGCCGATGATACCTTTTTTTGGAAGACCTGTGATGGAGTATGCGGTAAAGCTTCTTAAAGCACATGGCATTTTTGAGATTGCAACAACTCTTCAGTACCATCCTGACAAGATAATCAACTATTTTGAGGATGGGCAAAAGTGGGGTGTTCGTATCCAGCACTTTGTCGAGGACAGACCACTTGGCACAGCAGGTTCTGTCAGGAACGCAAAAAAGTTCTTGGATGAGACTTTTGTTGTTTTGAGCGGGGACGGAATTACAAATGCAGACCTTACAAGAGCTATAGAGTTTCACAAACAAAAAAGAAGCAAAGTTACCATTGTTTTAAAAGAGGTTGAAATACCTATAGAGTATGGTATTGTTCTTACAGACGAAGAGGGAAGAATCCAGAGGTTTTTTGAAAAACCTTCCTGGAGTGAAGTATTTTCAAACCTTGCAAACACAGGGATATATATAATTGAGCCAGAAATACTTGACTATATTGAAGATGGAAGACCGTTTGATTTTAGCAAGGATTTATTTCCAAAGCTCTTAAAAGAAAACGTGCCAATGTTTGGTTTTAGAATGGATGGGTACTGGTGCGATATTGGAGATGTAGGAAGCTACATCAAGGCTCACAGGGATGTGTTCAGGCTGGGTGGAATACTTGACCTTGATCTGAAAAGTCCCAGAATTTCAAAGGAATCCAACATTTCACCAAACGCAAAGATAAGCCAAAGTGTGTTTATTGGAAGTGAGTGTGAGATAGAAGACGATGTTGAAATAGGCGAGTTTTGTGTAATTGGTGATGGGGTAAAGATTGCAAAAGGAAGCAAGCTTGAAAGAGCTATTCTGTGGAACGGTAGTTTTATAGGTAAAAACTGTGAATTGAAAGGCTGTGTGATTTGCAGCAGGTCAATCTTAAAAGATTATGTGAGAGTTTCTGAAAAAGCGGTCGTCGGTGAGAAAAACCTTTTAAAAGATTTTGTTGAAGTCAAAGCAGAGGCAAAAATCTGGCCTGAGAAGACAATTGAGTCTGGCACAGTGATAGATGAAAACATCTACTGGGGGACAGAGGTAATAAAGAGCGTATTTTGGGTTCGGGGAATTACAGGTGATTTTAATCAGGAGATAACACCCCAGTTTGCTATAAAACTTGGGAATTCCATCGGTTCTGTCTTTGACAAAAACGCAAGGATTTTAATTGGCGACGACTATACAGAAAAGAGCAGCGTTATTCGAAAAGCTATTGAAACAGGTTGCCAGGTAACAGGTACAAGGCTTTACAGGACAAGAGGAATAATACTTCCAATCTTCAGATATATTGTCAAGGACTATTACGATGCAGGCATCTATGTGCGCTCAAGAGGAAATAGCATAAGGATTGAAATATTTGACCAAAATGGTATGAACATTGACAAGTCATTGGAAAGAAAGATTGAAAATTTGTTTGTCACATGCGATTTTAGAACCTCTTCAAACATCAATTTTGTCAATGAACTTATCTCATCACCGCTTGAGATGTACTTTGCAAGGCTTGAAGAGACGTTCGAAAGTTCCAAGTTCAAAGGGTTAAAAGTTTGCATAGTTTCAGAAGACAAATCTATAATTTCGCTTTTTGATAAGATTTCTGAGCGATATGGCTTAAAGACTACCTTGATAAGTGGCGGTTCAAAGCAGTGTATAGAGAATCTGAAAAATATGTGTGTGCAGAATGAGTATGACGCAGGGTTTTTGATTGACCGCCAGGGAGAACACTTTATCATGATGCTGGGAGACTGCACAGTGTACGGTGAAAAGCTCAAGATGCTGCTTGCGTGGCTTGAGATGAAAAAGTTCAAAAATGACCATATGATTTTGCCAGAGTTCTTCAAAGCATTTATAAACGATGTGGACAGGCTTTTGGATGTGCCAGTAAAATACACTGGGAATGAGATAAGAGACTATATGAAAGCAGTCTTAGAACAAGGGATTAATTATTTCTTCTACTACGATGCTGTGTCTTCGATAGTGCTCATCTTAGAGAGACTTTCTGAGGTAAAAGATTTGATAGATAAAGTGAAGAAATTAGAGGAAGTTCATGTATGAAAAAATTTAAAATTGAAAGGAAAGGGACTTTAAACCCCCCTTTCCTTTTATTTTATTTTGCAGAGCAAGGAGGTTGGAAAGATTGAACAAGCTACCAAGGTACAAAGGTTTTAACCTTCTGGGACTTTTTGTCCCTGGCAGAATCTTAGGATTTTTTGAGGATGACTTTAAATGGATGAGCGAATGGGGGTTTAACTTTGCGCGAATCCCCATGAACTACAGAAACTGATATATTGAGGGCAGCGCAGATATAAAAGAAGAGATTTTGCAGATGATTGACAAGGTAATTGAGTGGGGAGAAAAGTACAAAATCCATACATGTCTTAACATTCACGGTGCACCGGGCTACTGTGTTAACGAAAAAACAAAACAGGGATACAATCTCTGGAAAGATAAAGAACCTCTTGAACTTTTTGTATCTTACTGGCAGACATTTGCAAAACGGTACAAGGGTATATCATCGAAAATTTTAAGCTTTAATCTTTTAAATGAACCGAGAGCTTTTTCAGACTATGAAATGACAAAAGAGGATTTTATACGTGTTATGACATATACAACACAGAAAATAAGAGAGATTGACAAGGAACGACTTATTATAGTAGATGGTGTTGATTATGGTAATGAACCGGTTATGGAACTTACAAATCTTGGTGTTGCGCAAAGCTGCAGAGTATATATCCCATTTGAAATAAGCCACTGGGGGGCAGAGTGGGTTGAGGGTAGCCAAAATTTTAAAAAACCTTCATGGCCACTTGTGCGCGAAAATGGTGAGGTTGTAGACAAGGCATATTTAAAAAGACATTACGAGAAGTGGGCAAGGCTTATGTCGTTTGGAGTTGGAGTTATCTGCGGCGAGGGAGGGGCATATAAGTACACCCCTCATGAAGTTGTTATAAGTTGGCTTTCAGATGTTCTTGAAATTTTAAAAGAGTTTGACATTGGCATTGCACTTTGGAATTTGAGAGGTCCATTCGGAATAATCGATTCAGGAAGAGAAGATGTGGAATATGAAGATTTTTATGGCCACAAGCTTGACAGAAAACTTTTAGAGCTTTTGCAAAGATTTTGATTCTAAATAACCATGGTTTTTAGTTTCGCTTCAAAAAAGGGACGCTTTTTTGTATTCTGGTAAAAGCACCTAAAATCTATATAGAAATTTTCGCACCTTGGTGTATGGAAGGTTTTTCACTGCAGCGTTATAATAAAAATTATAATATAACTTTACCAAGGCATATAAGCTGCAAATAAAAGAGGAGAAGAGCTAATTTGAACTCAAACATAAAACTTTACATAAGATGGGTGCTTGTATTTTTGTGGATGGCAGTAATTTTTTATTTTTCTTCCCAGGAAGGGGTAATCTCTCATCAAAAAAGTTTTTCGGTGGCAGCTTTGTGTGAGAGGATAGTTGAATTTTTTGCAGGAAAAGATATAATCACAGATGCAAACAGAAAAAGTTTTGAATTTTGTGTAAGAAAACTTGCACACGTCACAGAGTACTTTGTGCTTTGCATGCTATTTTACAGAGCTTTTCTTGCAGGAGGAAATGGCCATAAAAAATCTGCTGCAAAGAGCTTTATATTTTCTTTTCTTTATGCTGTAACAGATGAAATTCACCAGATATTTGTTGCAGGAAGAGGTCCAAGCCCGGTTGATGTTGGGGTTGATACAATTGGAATGTTCTTGTATCTGTTCCAGAGGATGCTCAAAGAAAAGATTAAAAAAGGGCTGAGTGATGTATAATACCCAAAAAACTTCCCAGCCCTTTTTACCACTTGTTTTTGAAGACAACCCACATAAGAAAACTTCCTAAGGAAAATATCAGTATTGCAAAAGCTGCCTTTGTCTTATTAATCTGTTCTTGCATTTTATATCCTCTTTTTACTATTTGCACTTGCAGAGCATGTATATCAGTATCACCACCGTGAACTTTACAACTTCTATTAAATATTCCTTTTACCAAAACAATATCGCCCTTTACGAGATACCTGCCCAAATACCTTATTTTTTTCGCATCTTCGTATTTCATAAACACTCCAATTGCATTTTGTCCATCGTGTATATTTACCCATGCATATTTTTCTCTTTTCATTACCTCACCAATTGCTTCGCCTTGAAACTCCACAATTTTACCGTCATATTTGAAACTGTTATTGAGCAAGGTTATGCTGTCTACAGGTTTTGCAAATGCATAGTAGAACAAACATATCAGATTTACAAAAATCAATATTGTCAGTAACAATATTTTCCTTAGTATCATCTTTTTTATCCTTCCTTTGCTTCTTTGAATAGGAATGCAAAAAGTGCAATTACAGACATGAACTCAAGCCTTCCCACCCACATCATAAAGATGTAGATTATTTTAAGGGCATCTGGCATGGAAGGCTGGGTAATTCCAATTGAAAGTCCAACGTTGCCAAGTGCTGAGGCAGATTCAAACATTGCAGCCTTCAAAGGATAACCAAAAAACGTGCCTACCAGTGTCCCGAAAGCAAATGTTGCAATATACAAAAGTGTTATAATAGAAACATTTCGAACGTGCCTGTCCTGCAATGTGACCTCTTTTAGGTGATGAAACTTTTCCACGACAACCGCTGAGTCAGGCTTTATCATCTTTTTTATGTCATTTACAAGAGCATTTGCAAGGATTGCAATTCTGAGCGCTTTTATACCACCTGCTGTTGAGCACACAGACCCACCAGCTAACATTGCAATAACCAAAAGGATTATCGCTGCATCTGACCATTCATAGAAAAATTGCTGTGAGTAAAGGGTTGCAAACCCTGTGCCTGTGTGAGCAGAAATAAAATGGTAAAAAGTTTTTCTAAATGAAATTTCGCTACTTGAATAAACACCTCTCAAAGCAAATGCACCAAGAAGGCTAAGGATGGTGATTGTTGTAAAAAGGCTTTTTATCTCAGCATTTTTAATACCTTCTCTGTAATTTCCAGTGAGGATAAAATAGTGAAGAGCAAAGTTTATTGTTCCTAAAATCATAATGGTCATAGATATAATCTCATATGAAAGACTATGGAAATACATTGCATTTTGAGACTGTGGAGCAAACCCTGCTGTGTCCCAGCCACCAAGAAACATCCACAGCCCTCTGAAAAATGCCATGTCCAAAGGAAGACCTATTAAAACTCCATTTATTGTCAAAGCCAAAGTCCCCAAAACAAGGTATAAAAGGCTCACAGACCAGATTATCCTTGCTGTGTGCATAACGTTTGGGAATATCTGCTCATCTCTTGCCTCGCCCATGTACACCTTTAAAAGTCCACGCATACCCGAGGCAAGAAAGCTCAAGGTCATAAGTACCATGCCCTGTCCGCCGATATAACATATTAAATGCCTCCACATATTAAGTCCCATTGGTGCATGGTCCAAGTCCTGAATGAGAACGAGACCTGTTGTTGTGTATCCGCTCATGACTTCAAAGCACGCATCTAAGTATGAAGCAAAATGGCCCGAAAGATAAGGTGGCACAGCTGAAATTAGTGCGCTAAGTGCCCAGGTTAAAGCCACCATGCTCATTCCAGCGCCCCACGAAAACCTTTCTTCTTTTGTGTCCCTTCCGATAAAGATAAATATAAAACTTACAATAAAAAATAGTCCAATACCTATCATAAGATTAAATAACATGTTCCACTCACGGTATAAAAGCGATGTTATAGCGGCAACTATTTCTACCATACCAATTGCACTTAAAGTTTTTCCTGTCATATAAAGAACATGTCTGAGCTCTATATGACCTTCTTTGAATTTGGTTTTATACATCTTGTTCAGCCCTCTCTGTAGTCTTTTTTATTATTTACCACTCAAGATGTAGGGCAGTAAAGTAACAATAGCGCCTGCTACAATAAAGCTCAAGGCAAGTCCAACTTCTACTACTACACCAATGAAAATGGTTCTAAAACTTTTTTCTTTTTTCTTCAGCATCTGAAACATCACCTTCTATTTATTTTGAGGTTATAAGCCTCTTGAATTCTCTTTTGTCTTTTTCGCTCACAATGACAAGCAAGGTGTCACCCGGCAAAATTATGCTGTCTCCAGACGGCACAAATGTCTCGTTTTCTCTCATGATAGCACCTATTATACTCTCTTTGGGGAACGGGACCTCTGCAATCTTTTTGTTTGCAGCAGGAGAATTTTGCTGAACAACCGCCTGAAAAACTATTATCTCCCCATTTTTCAATGTGGCAAGGACAGAAAGAGGTTCTATTTCAACCTCATGCTCAATTATCTTTGCGATGATGTCTGTTGAGGATATCACATTGTCAACACCAAGTCTTTTCATCACGTTTATGTTTTTTGGATTGTTCGCCCTTGCTATGGTTCTTTTTACCTCAAATACCTTCTTTGCAAGCTGGCAGGATATGAGATTGTCCTCATCCTTTCCAGTTACGGCAATAAAAAAGTCGCACCTGTGAACCTTTGCATCAGAAAGGATGTCCAAAGAGGTTCCATCACCTTCTATCACAGTCACATTCGAAAACTCTTCGGCGACTTTTCTGCACAGTTCTGGCTGCTGTTCAATCACTGTGATGTGATACCTTCCTCTTTCAGCTAAAAGCTTTGTCAAGAAATATCCTACCTTTCCACCGCCTACAATGACAACTCTCATTGATTCACCTTCTTTTCAGCAATCACCAAGATATCATTTTCCTGAAGTCTTATGTTTTTATTCTTGAAATAAAAGTGTTCGTTTCGGATTATTCCAAAAAGATAACAGTTTTCAGGAAGTATTATTTTATCCAGACCCTTTCCAATATCATCTCTTTTTGGTGTAACATATTTAAAAAACACATCGTCCTTGCCAAATCTGTGCTTATGTCTTATCTCACGAGAAAGAAGAATTGATTTTATATACTCAACAGCCAAGGTTGTAGGACAGATTGTTTCAAGTCCAAGAGAGTGGAAGATATCTTCTCTCAGCGGGTCATAAATTCTTGCTATTACCTTTGGCACGTTATAAATTTCTTCAGCTATCTGAGCAGCCATTATGTTTGTACTGTCATCAGGAGTAACTGCTGCCAACGCGTCAGCCTTTTCTATTCCTGCCTGTTTTAAAACATCTTCATCAATCACAACCCCCTGGATTTTCATGCCGTTAAAGTCAGGTCCAAGTCTTTCAAAGTTTTTAGCGTCAGAGTCTATCACAACAACATCATGCCCCTCATCAGAAAGAGACTTTGCAAGTGTTGAACCTACTTTTCCACATCCCACGACTATTATATACAATTTTTCTACACCCCTACTTGATATTACCTTTAAAAATTCATAGATTAAATTATATTCCTTTTGCAATAGACTCACAAGAGGGATTTTGGTAGAATAAAATTAATAAGCACAAAATCATTGCAGCAAAAAGGAGAGAAAAAATGGTTAAAAAACTTTTATGCGGGGCAATAGCAATTGTCTTATTTGTAGTTTTTTCTTCAATTAATATATTACCCGCATTTTCACAAACTCAAATTCCGGAGTGGATAAGAATAGGAGTGTTTTATGCTGATACATACAAAAAATCAAGCCCGGTGGATTCTGTAAAAATTGAGGCAAAAGGAAGCCTTTTTTTGGCTATTTCTGATGACAAAAACTTTATTACAATTGCTGATACACAAAAAAATAGTCTCACAGTTTCAAAGGATGTATACAAAAAGAATGGTCAGGAAGGGTCAAATTATCATGTGGCAGTTGGAAGGTATATTTCATACAAAACAGCAGAGAATAGCTTAAAAAGTTTTTCTTCATTCAAAGATGCCTTTGTGGGGTTTGTAAATGGTGGATATAGCATATTGATTGGCTGTTTTGACAATATAAACGATGCAAAAGAGCTGGTGTCAAAACTTTCTGGCGCAACCATTTATTCTTCAGAGACTATGGTGCTTGTAAAAGATGATAGTGGCAAAATACTTTTTGGATTTGACGGGCAAAATACCAAGTTTTTAATGCTGATTCCACAAAAACAAAACGGTATTGAGAGAATAAAGATAGGTGACAGATGGTTTAGGGGAAGGACTGAGTTTAAGAGAATAAAAGGTAGTGATATGACAGTTATAAATGTCACAAAGCTTGAAGAGTATCTGTATGGCGTTATCAGGATGGAGATTGACCCGCTGTGGCCAATGGAAGCTGTAAAGGCGTTTGCGGTGATTGCCCGAACATATGCTGTGAGAAACCTTGGCAAACACCAATCAATTGGTTTCGACCTGTGCCCGACAGACCACTGTCAGGTATATGGCGGTGCAGTCGATGGCACATATGGCGAAAAACAGGCAATTGCAGCTGTTGACTCAACAAGAGGTGAGATTATAACATACAAAGGCAACCCGATTGATGCTGTGTATTTTTCGTCAACAGGCGGCATTCCCACAGAAGATTCTGAAAATGTTTGGAGGTATCCTGTTGAGTATTTGAGGTCTGTTGACAACTCTAAAGAGGCAAAAAATTCAAAGTCGTCGTGGCTATTTCAGTTTACCAAAGATGAGATAAAAAATATGCTCAAAAAAAGGAACATAGACATTGGTGATATTTTGGACGTTCAGGCGGTTGAGTATACAAAGGCAGGAAGAGTTTTGAGGCTAAAAATTATCGGCACAAAAGGCGAATATGAGTGTCAAAAAGAGGCAACACGGCTTTTATTTGGTCTTTACAGCCAGGCATATACAATTGCGACTGATGCGGATGTTGCTGTGGTAGATAGCAATGGGAAGGTGAAAAAAGTGAGAATAAGCGGTCAAAAGATTTTGTTCGAGGATGGAAGTGTAAAAAAAGCAGTGGTTGCTGGGCAGAAGCAGAATTTTGAGGAAACTGAAAAGCTTTTGCCACAAACTGCTGAAAGTGTGTATCTTTCGATATATGATGAGGTGTATCAGTCTGAAGATGTTGGTGGTTTTGAAACAGAAGGTCAGACATATTCACAGCACTATATAGATGTAGTAAATCCAGAGGGTAGCATTGACAAGGTGCCACTTGTTCCTACCACTTACACATTCAATGGCAAGGGCTGGGGACATGGTGTTGGAATGAGCCAGTGGGGTGCAAAGGGCCTTGCTGAAAGTGGTTATAATTATAAGCAGATTATAAAACACTATTACACAGGAGTTGAGATTGAAAAAGGATGAGAAAATGGAAACTCAGCGACTTTCACTATGACCTACCAGATGAGCTGATTGCACAAAAACCTGTAGAGCCACGGGATAACTCAAGACTTATGGTTATTTTGCCAGACGGTACAATCGAGCACAGAATTTTCCGCGATATAGTTGAATACTTAAATGAAGGTGACTGTCTTGTTCTCAACAACTCAAAGGTCATACCTGCACGCTTGATTGGGCAGAGGGAAGACACTGGCAGTTTTATAGAGTTTTTACTTGTAAAAAGGCTTGACATAAACACATGGGAGGTCATGACACGGCCGGGCAAAAAAGCGCGAAGAGGAAGAAAATTTGTATTTGGCAATGGAGAGCTTAAAGCCGAGGTTTTGCATGTAAATCAAGATGAAGGTACTAGAATTGTAAGGTTCTATTATGAAGGGGTGTTTGAAGAGGTTTTAGAAAAGCTGGGCAAGATTCCTCTTCCACCATATATAAAAGAAGAGCTTGAGGACTTATCAAGGTATCAGACAGTGTATAGCAAAGTGCCTGGTTCTGCTGCAGCACCGACTGCAGGTCTTCACTTTACAGAAGAGCTGCTTGAAAAAATTTCAAAAAAGGGTGTTGAGATTTTGTATGTGACACTGCACGTTGGGCTTGGAACTTTTAAGCCTGTTAAGGTTGAAAATGTGGAAGAGCACAAGATGCATGAGGAGTACTATGAGATTTCTCAGGATGTTGCAGACAGAATAAATAGAGCAAAAGAGCTTGGAAAAAGAGTCATTGCGGTTGGAACGACATCGTGCAGAGTTTTAGAGTCGTGCAGCGATGAAGCAGGAAGAGTAAAAGCACAGAAAGGCTGGACTAATATCTTCATCTATCCCGGGTATAACTTTAAAGTGCTTGACGGGCTTGTGACAAACTTTCATCTTCCAGATACAACCTTGATGATGCTTGTGTGTGCATTTGGTGGGTATGAAAGAATCATGAATGCATACAAGATTGCAGTTGACATGCGATACAGGTTCTTCAGTTTTGGAGATGCAATGCTAATATTGAGAAGATGAATTTGTTTACAGTAGACAAAAAATTTGTTAATTTACAATTAATAGGTGTTAGTATATAATAATTTTAAAGCCCGGTAAGAGGAGTTGTTATAATATGGATGAGATTAAACAAATGTTAACTCTTGTCTTAGAAAAGGTTGACAGCATTGATAAAGGCTTAGAAGAAGTAAAACAAAGACTTGACAGGGTGGAGGAAAGACTTGATAGAGTAGAGGAAAGACTTAACAGGGTAGAAGAAAGGCTTGACATGGTTGAACAAAGACTTGATGCAGTGGAACGAAGGCTTGATGCAGTAGAGCAAAGACTTGATGCGGTAGAACAAAGGCTTGATGCAGTGGAGCAAAGACTTGATACAGTGGAACAAAGGCTTGGCAATCTTGAGAAGAGGGTTGACAGGCTTGAGGTTGAGACAACCAAGAACTCTGTTATGCTCGAAGATCTCAAAAGAAAGCTTGAGCTTATGGCAGAGATACAGCAGTCTCACTTTGAGCAGGACAGGCGTGAACATGAAGAGTTGAGAAAGTATGTTGATGGAAGGTTTGTTGTGCTTGAATTTGCTGTAAGGCAGATCTCAAGTAACCTGGAGGAAATGAAGAAAGATTTAAAAGAGCTCAAAGAAAATAGAGTAAAGGTGGAAGTATTTTACGAGATTTTGGGCAGGCATGAGGTTGAAATCAGCAATCTCAAAAAAGCTGTGTTTTCAACAAATTAGAAGGAGAGGGGCTGTACGTGAAAAATGTTTCAGCCCCTTTTTTGTTTGATAAGATGTGATATAATTTAAGAGAAGATTTTGATGGAAGGTAGAACTTTAAGATGATAAACTTCCAAGCTCCGCTTTTGGGAAAACTCAAATATTTTGAGTACCTCACAGCGCCTAACTCAGAAAGATACAGAACAATCATGAGATACTGTTTTTTGTGCCATTTAGAGTACAAAAACAGACTTACAAAAGAGGAAATTTTCACGTTTTTAAAAAGTTTTCCACAGTTTGCAGACTACACTGAACAGATGTGCGAACAGGATTTGAAAAACCTTGTTGAGTGGGGTAATTTAAATTCAATCCAGGATACGTCAAAGACCAGGACTGTTGAAGAGTTCAGGAACAAAAGATTTTTGTATGAACTTACACCTATAGGACTCAGGATTGAAAGGTTTTTGTTTGAACTTGAAACTCAAGAAGACACAAAAGCAGAGCTAAATCCCAAACACGTTGAAAAGATTTATTTTTTGCTTCAGCATGTGGACAGTATATTGCAAGACCCGCAAAAAAGAGCAGTTGACTGGTGGGACGAGCTAACAAGATCATTTGAAGAGATTGAAAAGAGCTATTCAGAGTATATTTCAATGTTAAAGTCGTACGAAGCTGAAAATCTCATGCTCAAGGAAAAGTTTTTGGACTACAAGTCAAAGCTTGTACAGTACCTGTACAACTTCTATGTCATCTTCCAGAACTATCTTCCACGGATAAGATCTACCTTTTTGTCATTGGAAGAGTCTAAAATAGAAAAGCTCTTGAATTACATAATCGCCCAGGAAAAAGAGCATCCCAAAAACATATTCAGAGATCCAGAGAGCATAGAAAGAAATATAAAAGCAAGATTCGACAACATAAAACTCTGGTTTGTCGCGTCACACGGTCAGGCAGAAAAACTTTCTGACCAGATCCAGGGGCTTATAAGAAGGGTGTCTGACCTTGCAGCAAGGCTTTCGGAGCTGTCAAGTGTCAAAGTAAACAGGCAGGAGGAGTTCAAGCACTTGGCAAAAATCTTCTCAAGCCTTGATTTGGCGACATGTCACAAGCTTTCTGCAGTTGTGTTTGGTGTGCTTTTGCCACGATACATTGCAGCCGAGGAAAAGAGACAGAGCGAGCTTGCAAGCCTTAGCATTCTTGACGTGCCACCGATGAAAAGCTTGCTTAGGTCAAGAGGAAGGCTTGTGAGGGAAAAAAGCAGGGTTTTACCGGCATCTGAATTTTCTGAAGACAAGAAGAAAAGGTTTGAGGAGTATAAAAAGAAGATTGAAGAGGAAGAAAAGCTTGTTGCTGAGCTTATAAAAGATGGAAGGATTGAGTTTGAAAGCCTTCCTGTTTTGACTCCACATGTGAGGAAAAAACTTCTTGTATGGCTCTCACGAGGACTTTCGTCAGGTTTTGGGAATACAGATTCAGGGAAAAGATTTAAAGTTGTAAGACCGAAAGATGATAGGCGCTGTGTTTTAAGGTCAACAGATGGTGAGCTTGAGATGCCGGCGTATGTAATTGAGTTTGTTGAGTAAAGAAAGGCAGGAAAGTAGGAAGATGAAAAGTACTCTTTTGAAGCTACTTAGCAACTTTTGGATTTTGAAAGAAAATGACGTGGAAAGCTATTATGAGTGCAAAAACATTGACAAAGAGTTAAAAGACTTTATAGTTTCCAAGCTGGGACTGAAATTTTATGCCACATCTGACATGGTCAGACTTGAAAAGGTACCGCTTGTCCCAAGAGAGTACATGGGAATTTTGGACTTTGAAGAGCCGAAAGACTATGTATTCTTCTGTCTTGTTCTTGCGTTTTTAGAGGACAAGGGCAAAGACACTCAATTTTTGCTTGAGGATATCACGCAGTATATACGGTCGAATTTTCCTGGTGAGGAAATTGACTGGACTATGTATTCTGACAGAAGGTCACTTATTAGAGTGCTTAAATTTTGCGAAAAGATGGGACTTATCAAGATAGATGATGGCAATCAAGAGTTGTTTGTGGAAAGAGCTGATGTAGATGTACTTTATGAATCAACAGGGCTATCAAAGTACTTTATGAGGATATTTCCCAAAAGCCTTGTTGAGTATTCGTCAGTCGAAGAGATTTTAAATAGCGAGTTTGAGTTTACAAATGGACTTTCTGACCAAATCACTGATATAAAGAGAATAAAAGCCTACAGAGGGCTTTTGATAGATGGCATTGTAGATTTTGAGAGTGAAGCACCACTTTATTACATTAAAAAGCAAAAGACAACTATTTTACAGGACCTTGAAAAGTTTGTACCAGAGCTTGAGCTTCACCTGTTCAAGTCGTTTGCCTACCTTAGCGTTGAAGGTAACTACAAGTATACCTATCCTGACGATTCGAACCTGTGCGATGTGTTGCTTTTGTGCTCAAGAGAACTTCTTGAAAGGGTTGAAAAAGGAGAGCTAAGATTTTTGTCTGCACATGAGATGCTTGAAATTTCGCTTGACCATTTTAAGCTAATTGTGGAGGATGTCAAGAAAAAATACGGACATTTTTGGAACAAGGAGTGGAGGGAAAAATCAACAGAGAAAATATTTGAAGAACTTTTAGAGTTTTTGCAGCTTCACAATTTTGCAAAGACAAATGACGATGGATATCTTGTCATATCTCCTATTTTTTTTAGGATTGTTGGTGAATATCAGGATTATGAGACGAATAGTCAGCTTTCCGAAAAAGATAATAGTAATGAGAAAGTTTTTGAGGATATAAATGTAGATGGAGGTTTTCATTTTGAAGATGAGCAAGGAAAATAGATGGGTGCTCAGCAGAGCCGGAGTTTTCAACTACTGGTACTATGACGAGGAGTATTTTGATTTTTACGATGGCAGGATGCTTATTCGTGGTCCTAATGCTTCAGGCAAGTCTGTCACAATGCAAAGTTTTATTACTCTGCTTTTAGATGGCAACTATCATCCGTCACGACTTGACTCTTTCGGGTCAAATGCGCGAAAACTTGAAGATTATGTCCTTGGCGAGCAGGGACCAGGTCAGAAAAACGAGGCAATAGCCTATCTTTTTCTTGAGTTTAAAAGACAAAATGTATTTGTATCCGTAGGCATGGGAATAAGGGCAAAAAGAGGCACAAGCACTGATACGTGGTATTTTGTTCTAACAGACGGAAGAAGGTTTGGGATTGACATCTTCTTTTATGAAAAAATAGGCGACCAAAAAATTCCACTTACCAAGAAGAAGTTTGAAAACCTCATAGGAGACGGCGGCAAGGTATTTTCAAGCAGAAAGGATTATATGGAAGAAGTCAACAAAATTTTGTTCGGTTTTGAGAACATAGAAGACTTTGAGAATTTGATAGACTTGATTGTTCGAATAAGAACCCCAAAACTTTCGAGGGATATAAAACCTGACACTGTTTGCAGGATGCTGCAAGAGTCGCTTCCTGCCCTGTCTGAGTCAGACTTGCGTAGCCTTTCTGACTCCATAGAAAACATGGACAAGATTCAAACAGAGCTGAAAAATCTTGAAATTATAAAAGATGTGCTGGAAAAGTTAAAAAAGGTTTATGATGAGTACAACCAGCTGTTGCTTGCACAGAGTATATTTAGAGTGGTTGAGAGCAGCAAAGAGTACTATAGCCTCAAAAAAGAGCTTGAAAATACTCAAACTGAACTTGAAAAAAATAGTAAGTTGAAAGCTCAAATAGAAGAAAAAATAGAAGATCTTAAAAAAGAGCAAGAGTCTTTAAGTTTTAGGCTTGAAAACATAAAAGAAAGTGATGTGTTCAAGCTTCAGACAGAGCTTTCAACCATTGAAGAAGAGCTCAAAAACATCGAAAGCCAGAAAACCAAAAAGATTTCGCAGCTAAATGCAGCTTCTCAGAAGCTTGAAAAGGAAAGACAGGAATTAAAAGCTTTAGAAGAGGATTTGGAAAAGTGCAGAAAGAGAATAAAGGATTATATAGATGAAGGGAAGTTACTTGTTGAGTTCATAGGTTTTCAGAGATTCTTGGAAACGCTGGATATGTATCTTCTTCAAAACGGCAGTCTTGATATTTTAAAAGAGGAGCTTTCCTCTTTCTTATCTCAAGTTGAGATTGTTTTAAAAAACTATGAAAAGCTGAGTGAAATTAAGAAAGATTTAGATGATCTTTATAGAAATCTTGACCGCAACAGGACAGAAGCACAAAAAGTAGAAGAAGAAATTCAAAATCTTCTTTTTCAGCTTGAGGATGTAAAAAATAGCTTAAAGAACGCCATTTCCATCTACTTTGAGCAAAATGAGGTGTTTAAGGCTCAGGATGAACAAAAAACAGTGATATTCCAGGCGATAAATAGTTGTGAGAAAAAAGGAGATTATGGCAGAATATACTCAATCTTAGATGATATTTATAACTTTCATTACCTTGCTATCTCAGACACAATAAGAAGGCTTGAATTTGAGATAGAAACGTTAAATAGCCAAATTAAAGCTAAAAAAGAAGAGATTGAAAAAATTAAAAGCCAGAAGGATGACGAGATTATACTCTCGCCTCAGCAGAAGAAGGTAAGAGATAGGCTATTGCAAAAAGGGGTTCCATTTATTCCGTTTTATATGGCTGTGGATTTCAAAGATGGTGTGGATGAGAGAAAGAAAGCCATCATTGAAGATGCGCTGAGTTCCCTTGGGATTTTAAACGCCTTGATTGTCCCAGAAAAATACAAAGATGTTCTTTCAGATCTTATGGATGATGAAAAAGAAATGATTCTAATTTCAAAACCTGCGTATTTTTCGCATCTACTGAACCAGTTTTTAGAAGTTGCCAACTTTGATGGACCTATTGAGCTAAAACAGGAAGTGGCAGCTGTGATTGACAGTATCTTTGCCACCGAAAAAGACGATGGCATTTACATCTGCGAGGATGGAAGGTTTGGCAGCGGAATTTTAAAAGGTAGAACAACCACGTGCGAAAATGCAAGGTTTATTGGTATTGAAAATAGAAGAAGGTACAGGCAGATGCTCATATCACAGCTTGAAGACGAAATACAAAAGATTTCACTTGAATTAGAGGGCAAAAAGCAGGAGAAAAATGTACAGAAAACTTTGCTTGAAAAGCTAAAAGAGGAGAGAAACAGTTTTCCTTCAATGGTTGACCTTGACACTGCATTTGAGATGATTGAGGAGAGAGAAAACCACAAATCAAAACTTCAAAAAGAGATAGAGTTTTTAGAAAAGAAGATAAGAGAACTTTTGGGAAGAGAAAATAGTTTAAAGCATGAGATTTCTGTCATTGCAACAAAGCTTTCTGTCACGGCGACAAGAGACAACTTTTTGAAGCTCAGGCAAGAGGCACAAAAACTTGAAAGGTTGCTCTTTGTTCTGGAAAAAGAGACTGAGATGGAGAAAGTGGTTTCAAACTCTGCAACCACAAAGAAAAAGCTGATTTTACAGATAGAAGAAAGCCTGCAGAGCTTAAGTTTAGACCTTCAAAACTTGAAGGCAAGATGGGAAAACCTAGATGTAAGAAGAACTGAAATTGTAAGAAGACTTTCAAGCGACGATGCACAAAAACTTTTTGAAGAGGAAAAAAGAGCTATACAGCGTCTTAATAGTATTCCGAAAGAGATAGAAGATTTCAACAAAAGTCTGCAGGAAACAATTGCAAAAATATCACAGCTTGAGACTTTGATTGAGATAAAAGGCTTACACCTTGAAAAGGCTAAAGAAGAATATTCAAATAGCCTTGAGATACTAAAGATTGAACTTGGTTTTGGTTTTGTATTCCGAGAAGAAAACCTTGAAGATGAGAAAAGGCTTTTAGAGTTTGCAAAGGAAAAAAGTAGCTTTGCCAGTGAGTTTAAATCTAAGGATTTGAACCAGGTTTTGCAAAGGCTCATATCGGCACACTATGCGGCACAGGTGCAGCTTGCAGAGTTTGGAGCAAATCTTTATCTTAAAGAGGATGATAAAACTGGTTATGCAAGATATTTATGGACAGCAAAGAAGGATGGGCGACTGCTTTCGTTTTATGAGTTTTTGGAGAAAATAGAATCTGAAATAATCGAGAAGAAAAATCTTATCACCCAGCAGGAAAGAGAGCTTTTTGAAGAGGTTTTGATAAAAGACATAGGGCGAAGAATCTCAAGTAAGATAATGCTTGCTCAGGACTGGGTAAAGAGAATGAATGCGCTGATGGACGGCATGGACTTGTCAGGTGCTCTTAAGTTCAGACTTTCGTGGGAGCAGAAAAAGCAGGAACTTGAAGATGAGCTTTCAACTGCGGAGTTGATAGGACTCATGAGCAAAGACTTGTCTATTGCAACTGATGAAGACAAACAAAAGGTTGTGAGACACTTCAGGGCACGTATTGAAAGAGCAAAAAGACTTCAGGACTCACCCGACAGTTTTCGAAGTCTTTATGAGATAATGAAAGAGATTTTGGATTACAGGCAGTGGTTTGAGTTCAGGCTCTATTATCAAAGAGGTATGGAAAACAAAAGAGAGCTTACAAACAACGCATACGACAAGTTTTCTGGTGGCGAAAAAGCACTTTCCATTTATGTTCCACTTTTAGCAGCTCTTTGTGCAAAGTACCAGAGCGCTGCAAGTTTTGCACCGCGCATAATTGCGCTTGATGAGGCGTTTGCTGGCGTTGATGAGAACAACATTGAAAAGATGTTTGAACTTATTGAAAATCTTGAATTTGACTATATTATGAACTCTCAGATTCTGTGGGGAGATTACAAAACAGTGCCAGGTCTTTGCATTTATGAACTTATTTCAGACCGAAGCAAAGGCTGTGTTCTCAAAGTAAAATACATCTGGAACGGGTACAAGAAGGTGTTGGTGGAGATATGAGCGATAAAAAGCTTTTACAAGAGTGCATAGAATACTTTTCGCACAAGGGTTTTTCGCGTGTGCTGGAGCTCATATATGATAAATACAGATCACTTGGCAGGTTTTCAGGCAGGGTTGTGCTTGAAAAGCCAGATCCAGTTGAAAAAGAGATGCTTTCGCGATATCTTGGAAGAATTATAAGCGGTGATAAAGTAGTTATCAATGTAAAAGAGTTTGCGCAAAAGAGATTTGAGCAGACCAAATTTTCTTCGCTTGATTTTAAAGATGTGCTATCACACGTATTGAAAAAAGATGTTTTGACAAAAAAAGAAGAAAAAGAAAGCAGACAAAAGCAACTTTCAAGTTTTCTTGAAAAGTTAGAAAAACAGTTGGCAAACGGCACAGATAGTGAGTGTGTATTTCAAGCTGTAAAAGAAAATTTCAAATGGTTTGAAGGGTATTTTAAGAAATATTCTGAAGAAAAGCTTTTAAGTATTTTAAGCCATAGCATAAAAGCTGCCGCAACAAAGCCAGAAAAAATTGAAAGTCTTGCAGTGTTTGCAACCAGAATAGCACATGACCCCCACTTTTTTGACGAAGACCGCGACAGTGGCAAGATATTTTTGAAGATTTTAAGCCTGCTGAAAAATGTTGAATATCCAAAGTCTTCAGAAGAAAAAGCAGAGCTTTTGTACATGCACAACATTGTCATAGATGAGCTTTCAAACTGGTGTTTAGTGTATGGTATAGGTGCAATTACAGAAAACGAAAAAGAGGACGAAGCGCTCAAAATCTTTGCTTTGCAAAAAAAGCCGGTGATTCTGCCTCTTTATACCATTAAGGATTACAAGCAGTTTTTTGGATATTCAAATAAAATTGTGGTTGTAGAAAACCCTGCTGTGTTTTCAATGCTGATGCAAGCTTGCAGTGATATTTCTCTCATTTGTACAAACGGGCAGCTAAGACTTTCTACAAAGATTTTGCTTGAAAGTCTTTGTAAAGGAGGCTTTACTATATTTTATTCAGGTGACTTTGACCCTGAAGGACTCTTGATAGCGGATAGGATTGTTCAAAACTATGGTGCTATTCCCCTTTGCCTAGATGAAGAAAGTTATCTTTTGTCTTTGTCTAATAATAGAATTTCACAAAAGAGACTTGTGATGCTCCGAAACGTAAAGAGCCCAGAGCTTTTTGATGTATGCAGTAAAATGAAAGAATTAAAGCTTTCGGGGTATCAGGAAAGGATAGTTGATAGAATTGTTGAAAAGTTAAAAAGTTAATATTTTTCGAAAATAGAGCTAAAAGATAATATTAATAGAAGTTGTAAGTAAATTCTTAGGGCTGGTATAGATTTACATCCCAGCCCTTTTTAGCACTTAAATAGTTTAATTAATATTTGAGTTTTACCACAAACTCAGCACCTTCTCCTTTTTTACTAAATACACTAATTTCACCATTATGCATTTGTATTATCTCTTTTGCTATTGCTAAGCCCAGCCCGCCTATTCCTTTTTTTGCACTTTTGCTGTAAAATCTATTGAAAATATAAGGCAAATCTGCTTCATCAATACCTTCCCCATCATCTTTGATTGATACTTTGATAAAGTCATTTTCTTTTTCAGCTTTTATATAAACGTTTCCTGTGTCGTTTGTATGATTGACAGCATTGATAATAATGTTGCTAAAAGCCCTTTTTAGAAGTTTGCTATCAGCTTTTGTTACGATATCATCTTCAAAAAGCCAAAACTTCCTATTTCCTTTTATAATGTTTACTTCGCTGATAATTTCATTAAAAAGGCTTTTTAAGTTTATAGGTTGTATATTCAACTGTATAGTACCAGATTGTAGTTTTGATAGCTCAAGAATTTCATTTATAAGATTATTTAGGTGGTCGGCCTCAACCATGATTGAGTAGGCATATTCTTTAATTTGGTCTTTGTTTAATATGTCATCATATATAGCTTCAGCATAACTTTTTATTATGCTCAGCGGAGTTCTCAATTCATGAGTTGTATTTGCTATAAAGTCCCTCCTTAGCTTTTCGGTTTTAGAAAGATTTTGAGCCATAAATGTGATTGTTTTTGCAAGCTCACCAATTTCGTCTTTGTTTTTAATATCAATTTTAATATTGTAATCTCCACTTGTTATAGCTTTAGCAGCATCAATGATCTTAAGAATGGGTTTTGTAAATAAACTGCTAAGTACATATGCACCAATAATTGATACCAAAATAGCAATAATAAAAAGCATAAAGATTTGATTCTTGACATTCTGAAGGTCATTTTGAATATCATGCAAAGGTGTATGGATAAATATTGCTCCTACAATTTTGTTATTGTTAATTACAGGTATTCCTAATGTAATTAATGTACTTCCTTGAAATGTTTTTTGGTCTGTCCGATAGATAGTTTTTCCTGATAATACATCTAAAATTACTTGTCTTTCAATGTTCCTTGTTCTTCCAAACATAAATCTGCCATGAGATTCTATCAAATTTCCGTTTGCATCATATATTGATACGCTTCCGTTGATGATATTAGCGATATTGTCTGCTTCGCTTGAATAATCAAGGTTGTTCCTGTATTTATCAGAAATGTCTTTTGCATATTGAATTATTCTATTTTTTAGATTAGCTTTAAAACCACTTGTGACAATATTTCCTTGAAGAAAAAAGCTTAAAGCTAACATACAGAAGAGTAAAATAAGTGTATAAATCAATAGTTTAAAACTTATCCTTCTCATTTTTTCACCTCAAATTTATATCCGTATCCTCTTACTGTTTTTATACAATCTCTGAGTTCACCAAGTTTTTCGCGCAAGTTTTTAATATGTGTATCCACAGTTCTGAGGTCACCGTAATATTCGTAGCCCCATACACTGTTTAAAATCTGTTCTCTTGAAAGAGCAATATTTTGTCTTTCGTATAAATACAATAGAAGTTCATATTCTTTTTGGGTAAGATTTAATTTTTGACCTTTTACATATACTTCTCGTGCTGCTTTGTCGATGAACAAAATGTCATTTGAACTGGGCTTTTTGGTTCTCTTTAAAATTGCCTTTACACGTGCAACAATCTCCTTGGGACTGACAGGTTTTACAACATAGTCATCAGCACCAAGTTCAAATCCGAATATCTTATCATCATCCTCTCCACGGGCTGTAAGCATAATAACTGGCGTATCGTCTTTTTTCCTTATTTCTCTCAACACACTCCAGCCATCTTTTTGGGGTAACATCACATCTAAGATTACAACAGAGTACATTGAAGGTTGAAATTTTTCGATTGCTTCGTTTCCGTCCGATGCTTCTTCTACTTCAAATCCTTCTTTTTCAAGATACAATTTCATTATTTTTCTTAGCTTTTCTTCATCTTCAATCAACAATATCTTCAAGATTAAAATTTTCCCTCCTCTCTCAATGTATCTTTGATTTTCTCAAAATATCTCTCGATTTCTTTAAATTTCGCTATCGAAACAAATAATATCATTCTTGATATTGCTATTATTGCTTTATTCTACCATGCGAAGATTAAACTCAACCTACTTTTTGTATTAATTTAGATATTTTACCATATTACGGCGGGTTTTTACCCACAATAACCATGGCGTTTACCCTCTCATGTCTCTCAGGGTCTTTGCTTATTTGCCCTCAATTCCTTCGTCCCATCTACCATGGCGTGGAAGTCGGTTATGCTCGTATGCAGGGTCTTCGCCCTTATGGGGGATGTACTCCGACCACCCGCTCTCATTTTTCAATCTACCTATAAAAAATCATTTAATTCCTTTTTCCTTCACTTCTTACCCTCAACACATTCTCTATGATTTGAACTCCTACCAAAAGGGGCGCTTTGCTTCTTGACATGACTTTATTCCATTCGCAAAGCTAAGAAACTTTTACCCCTTCAGATGTGAATCACTCAAACTATTGCTCCTACTTTAAACTAAGATTTCTCAAGTTATCTTTTTATTCTTTTACGCTGTTCTTGCTAATGTCTCTCTCTTTATATCGCTCAACATCTTATTACCATCATACCTTATCCCTTTTTTCAAAATCGCATAAAATATCCTTATCAACTTACAGCAAAGCGCTATCAGTGATTGCTTCTTCTTCAATGGATTGTTCTGCCGCGTTGTGTAATACATGTGCAGCTGTTTAAATTCTTCATTCTTTGCTACTATTGTAATCATGGCCCTGAACAAACTACTTCGAAGCCGCCCTCGCCCTCTTTTGCTTATACATGTCTGCCCCTTGTACTTGCCAGAACTATTCTCAATTATATTAAGACCAGCTAATTTCTGGATCTGTCTCGCATCCTCATACCTCCTTATATCTCCAACCTCAGAAATAAACCCAACTGCTGTTTTTACACCAACACCTTTTATTTCAAGCAGCCTATCACCATTCGGCACATCTTTCAAAAGCTCTGCCATCTCACCTTCTATCTCTTCTACCTGCTTCTTTAAAAGCTCATATTCTTCAAGCAAATATTTTATCTCTTGTCTTGCCAGCTTTCTACCTTCTTTTTTACCTATACTCCTTTTAGCAGTCTCTACTAAATCCATCGCCCTCCTGCGACTAATCGCACGTTTATCTACTTTGTCACGCCAGTACTCTATAATCCCTTCTACTTCCTTTTCTATTACATCACTTGGCAATGGCATCTCTTTTAGGGTCAATAGCGCTACCTTGCCTTCCCAATCAGAAAATACCTCTAAAAACTCTGGAAAATAGATATCCAGCCAGTTGATTATTTGATTTTTTAAAACGTTCAGCTGTTTTTGTAGCCTTTCATATATGTTCATCGCTACTCTCATCTCAGCATATATACCCTCGGGTATATTTGGTTCTGTGTATCTTCCATCCTTCACAAGCATCGCTATCGTCTTCGGATCCTTTATATCGCTCTTTGTTTGCGTATTATCATCAAGCTCCTTGCTCCTCTTCACGTGAAAAGGATTCACTAAAACCACTTTTATGCCATTCTCTCTTAAGTACTGCTCAAAGCACAGCCAGTAATGCCCTGTAGGTTCTATCCCAACTATCATGTTGTCTTTGCCATTGGCTTTCATTATCTTATTTGCCCAATCCAAAAATTTTTCCATACCTTCTTTTCTATTCTCAAACTCTATTCTCTTGCCAAGCTCCACTCCTCTAAAATCAAATGCTCTTCCAACATGCCTTTCCTTCGCTATGTCTACTCCTACAACTAAAGTTTTTTCTGTTACTTGTAATATCTTTTCATTTTGTGTATACTTCAAAGAGGGTACCTCCTTTGTTGTGTTTTGTCGTAAGTTGTACAACTTACATTCTGTATTTTACCAGGAGGTACCTTATCTTTTCAAATCTCATTTTTCGTCATTTTCACTCATTTTCGTTCATTACAGGAATGCTCTTGTAAATTTATATACAGGCAAAATTAATTCTTAAATAGATTTTATCAAAGATTTGATAAAAAATCTTTATTCCTATACACAATTTAGTAAAAAGATTTTCTTCACAAAAACTCCACAATTTCTTCACATCAGTTTCACAAAACACCTTTATATTTAAACTTGCAAAACAAAATTTTAGTTTTTGGGAGGTTGATTTAAATGAAAAGAAGAATAGGTTTTGTGGTAGCCGTGGCTTTATTAGTGCTTGCCCTGAACTTGGCTGCTTTTGCCGCAACAAGTGTTTCAAACACCAATCCAGCATCAGCAACTAATACCACAGTTTTGCACATGGCAAGAGGATATGGTGCTCAGTTTATGGCATCAATTGTAGCAAAGCTGACAGGCCTTACAGTTGATGAGGTTGTATATTTGAGGTCCCAAGGACAAACTTTCTACCAGATAGCTTTGTCAAAAGGTGTGACAGCTGAGAAGTTTAAGGATGCTATATATCAAGAAAAAGTTGCTTTAGTTGACCAAAAAGTAAAAGATGGCGTTATTACAAAAGAACAGGCTGATGCAATAAAAGCACAGATGAAAGCACGAATTGATAGCTGCAACGGACAGGGTTACGCAAACAGACCACAAACTGGGTATGGACTATTTGGTGGTGGAAATGGGCAAAAGCAGGGTATTTGGCAAGGCAGAGGTATTGGCTACGGCAGAGGTATGAGAGGTTTTGTAAATGGAAATTCTTCGAATCAATCAAAATAAGTAAGTAGAAATTTGGGCTTAGCAGGGTGTTTTTGCTCTGCTAAGCCTATTTTTTATAAACAATTTTAACCAGTTTATAATAATCTTCTTAGGTTGTTAACACTAAAATAAATTGTATTCAAAGATGATTTTGAACATTTAACAATAGCAGGTCCAAAAAATTTTTCTTAACATAATCTCAATTTCCAAAAAAGCCTGAAAATTAACAAGAGCAGGCATCTAAATAATTTGCCTACCCCAACTATTGACATAGAGCCCAAAATAAAAAGAATATTAGCTTTAATTGTTTGTATTAGCTTTATATTAACCTTTTTGCCTATCAATTCTGTCAGCTTTGCAAAGCCAAGATATGATGTTTGGAAAGATAAAATAAAGGTTTATGATGCTGACGAAAAATTCAAAAGAGCAGAAGCTGAGTATGAGGGGTATAAGTATATTGCAACGTTTGATGAAGATACAAATGAAATAAAATTAAAGGTCAAGCCAATTGCTACTAAAAAGTTTGATAAAAGTTTGGATAGCTCAAGCTTGAATGAAGAAAGAAACTTTTCTGTAAAAGTAGAATACTTTGATGGTGAGAATTTAAAAGCAAAGCTAATTGATGAAAAAACAAAAGAAGAGTATAATATTGGTGATTCTGATACTGTTTCGGCTCAGTATGTTATAGCTCTGCCGACAGTATTAGGACTTCTTGAAGAACTTTTATATATCCTGCTTGGTGCTGCTGGGATAGTTTTTGTTGGTGGAGCCACTTATTATTTAGCTGAAAAATTAGCTGATAAAATAAGAAACAGTTCATATGATTATTTCTTAGCTTATATTTCTAACGACAAAAAGCTTTATGTTGGTCCTGCTGTCGATTTTAGCACAGCTAAGGCTATTGTTTTAGACAGAGGGGATATATTTGCAAGAAGGCAAGATTTAGCTTACAAGTTGGCAAAAGCTGTTTCTGAGTATGCACATGCTGGTATACGTCATGATGATAAACCTCACGATAGTGACGATCCAAATTATTTTCCACATTACCATATTATTTTCAATCCCTACAGTAGACAACCACATATATTTTATCCCTATTAATATTAGTAAACCCAAGTTTTAGTTGTAAAATATTACCTGGCTTTATTTTGAGATTTTTAGGCTATAACTTTAAAAATTAATTATGATTAAAAGTAATAATCGCTTATTATAATAAGCTATAGCCTTTTTTGTTATTAAACTATAGTTAATTTATTGATCAGTAAAATTTCTATAAAATAGAAGGAGGTGTTCTAGATGGCATTGAAAGTAATATACCTGCAAGATATTTGCGAGGATTACTACAAGTTTATTAAAAATCTATACAGTTCAAATAACTCTGACAACAGAAAATATCTCTTCGGTAGGGAAAAATATGGAAATATTTTTCTTGTAAAGATAATGGAAAATCCATATATTTCAGAAAGCAACTTTAATAATATTATTGGTATTTCTTTTCTTGATATAGCAACATTAGAAAGCAAACTATACTTTTTTGAAGATAAAATAGAGAAAATTATATTTGTTGATGACGTAAATTATATTCTTTATTGTTATCGATATATAACTGAAAACAAAGAGCTAAAAATAGTTATTTCTGAAGTCAATTTAAGAGAACTTTCTGAAAGGAATATCTTAGAAGTGCCACTCATAAGTATGGATACTTTTAATGACTTTCTTAATATTGAATTGTATGTAGAAATGTTAAATCATCAATACATAGCAATATTCTGTTATAATACTTCTGGCACATCTAAAAACAAAATTAAGATTATTCTTGCCGATATTATAAAAAATACTTACTATACTTATATTCCAAAAAATTGCTGCGGAGATTACTTGCTTTATACTTTTTCCTCTATGAAACAAATACTTTTAGATAATAAGAACAGTTATATATTTATTAAAACGGGAAGAATTTCACCCGATGAGAAAGAAACTTTATGGGATAAGAATAATATTAAACATATCGTAGATTCTTTAGAAACTTTTATACTTTACCCTCAAGATAAATTTATTCAGGATATGATTTCACAAAAACTTTATTTTGATACTTATTTAATTGATTGTTCATTAAGAGATTCATCCTTTAATTTTTACCACTATACAGAAGGTAACTATTATTTTTATACAAAATACCATTTTGATACTAACAAGACAGAACTAATAAGAATAGACTTGCGAGATCTCCTAAAAAAGTCTTTATTTGAGATTAGCGATATTGTTTATTCTATTTTCAGGGATAAAGAGGGCAATTTTGTATTATTTAATTATTCAATTGAAAAATATGATTTTAACCTGAAAAAAATTGTCATATCCAATGATTTTATTTTGAGTGGTGAAAAACAAATAGTAGAAATATACATCTCCGATGACGAAAATTTATTTCTAAATTATGCCATTGACTTGATATTTGAAAATTTTTTAAACAAATATTTGATAACATTTTCACCATTTATTGATTTTGATAATCCTAAATATTACAGGATAAAAATTTATTCTACAACAACTAAAAAACCTATTTATGATTTTCAAACAAAGTATCCAATATATATTGGTTGCGCATATGGACTTATAAATAATCCTTCTAACCGGGAGGAATCTCTTTTAATATTGTGTTAAGACAGCCTACTATGAATAGTATTCCCAATTTATAAGACAATAAAAATATCCCATAAAAAGCAATAGTACTAAAAGTTTTGCAGCAAAAAATTATTATCAAATTAGCTTATTGAATAAAAATTATTACCAATAGAGTAATAAAAAGATAACAATTATTGATTCCATTCATAAGCAAAAGAAAATTTTTTGCCTTCTAATTTTCTGAGAAACTGTTCAAGCAAAAAGTTTTAAGTAATCTAATCGGTATGCCTTTTGTAACTTTTAAATCCTCTTAACCTAATATTCTCAAGGTTATACTCACCTTTCAACTTGCTAAAAAGTTTTTCTATTTTCATTACTTAAGCTTGTGTGTTGGTTTGGTTTTTACAAATTAAAATTATATCACAAGGGGGATTTTTTACCCATTACTGTATTCTTGTTAATATGGATTATCTCTTTTATTCAACAACTTTTTAACTTTTTTTCAAAAATCGAGGATAAATCATAATCGCATTAAGATCATTTGTTTTAGGGTTTACAACAAATAAGTAATTTTCTCCATAGCCTATTTTTGCAATAATCATATCATTATTTACTGAATATATAAGATTTTGTCCTGACTCAATGTTTTTTGTTTCAACAATTGTCTCATTATTAAAAAACTTTACATCATTTAAAATTTCATTTGATGAAATTGGAATTGGTAATTCAATAAAAAAAAGTTGGTTAGATTCGATATAATGTTTTATAAAGTATTTACTCGGTATTCCTCCTATTGCAAAAGGGTAAAAAGGAATATACATGATAAAGTGTTTACCTTTTTCTTTGTATATTGGAGGTATTTTTTCTAACGGGAATGGTAAAGAACCAATATAAGAACTCTTTTTAGTCTCTAAATTGTATGAAATAATATCAGTTTTTTTAGTTATGAAATTTTCTTTATAATATATGATTGAATAGGATTTGCCGTTTAAATAATATGGATTATAAATACGTGCTTTAATTGGGAAATCTAATGTTTCGCAATACTCAGCTTTATCTACTATGTATTTATTAAACTTAAATTTTCCATTGACTAAATTCTGAATTAATTCTTCGCAGGGTATAATTATAATAGCTTCTGTTGAGTTTGCAAAATATTGATTTTTTGCATAGAAAAATTTTCTTTTATCAAATGAACATATTTGTCCAGTTTTGATTAATATATTCTTTTTGCCATTAATGCTTACAAAGGACATGTCTAATAATTCATAAATGTAGTGCTCACCTATAATGTGAGGATCGATAAAAATCTGTTGTTCCCCTATGATGTCGAAAACTAATGCAATTTTATTCCTAAAATAACTAATATTAGGAGTTATTGCAATAATATATCTATTATTTATAGCGCATACATAGATAGGTATATGATTTATTAAATTTATGTTCTCTTCATAATAATCCAAAGTATACCTGTATACTATTTTCTCTTCATTCTTAATTATATCAATTTGGAATATTTTCAATTCAGCTAAATTTGATGAGATAGCTTTTACTGAATAACCAAGCAAGCTTAGTTTTTCTTCATCAAAATAAATTATTTCTGAAATTTCGTTTTTTGTGATATGAGTAAAAGTCGCTTTAATATTGTTATTTTCTAATGCCACAATTATAATTGATTGTATATTATATGTATCATAACAATCGCTAATGGTAAATAACACGTAACTCTTACTCTGATAAATGACACTTACATTATTAATGTTTTTTGCTAATAATGAAGAAACATCAAAATTAGTAGGATTTCCAAAATTATTAAATAATTCATTTAAATTATATATCACAATTTCAGACATATTGCTATGCTCACTCCATTCCTTATTTTGTTTTTAACATAAGACATAGGGTTGTTGCAGTTTTAATTACAACAACCCTACTAAGTTATCCTTATGGGAAGAAAATATGACATGGTAATTTATATACAAAGCTTGATGTTATATATCGATAAACATGATAATGATAAAAATAAATAGAGCTATAACCATCTTTGTCAGGTCCTCTTACAAAACCACCAAAAGAAGATAAATTTGCCACATTTTATGTAAGTGTACAGAGGTTGTTGAATAAAAGAAATAACCATATAAAGTAAACATAGTAACAAATGAAAAAAAGCCCCTTGTGTTATAATTTAATTTAATAGAAAACCACAACAAAACACAAGGGGGAAAAGATATACTCATGAATATTAAAGCACAAAATAAGAAATTTTTAAAGCTACTTTTTGTAGTGAAAAAGGTTGCTGAAGCTCTGAGAAGGGGAATAAAGCACAATAGAAGAGGACGCCCAAGGAAATTTAATTTGTTTCAAATAATAGCTTGTCTGGTTTACAAAGTTAAGAAGGGGATAAAGAGTTTTAGAGAATTAGAATATCGAATAAATCAAGACACAGAGTTTAAAAGAGCAATAGGTATAGAAGAAAGTCCGGACTATTCATATTTTGCAAAGTTGTCAAGGAAAATAGAAGAAGAATACATGCAAGATATAAGAGAGATACTAATAGCTGAAATAGAACCTGATATTGGTATAGCGATAGTAGATTCTACACCTTTGAGAAGTGCCAAAAATGATTCAGAAGCAAAAATAGGTATACATATTACAATAGGATTTTACAGGGGATACAAATTACATCTTTTGTGTACAGGTAAAGAAGAAGTAATACCACTTTTCTGGATTTTAACAGGGGCAAATGAACATGACTCAAGACAAGAAGAGCTTTTGGCAAGAAGCATGGGGCTTTGGCTGTGAGATTGTATTAGCAGATGCGGGATACGATTGTAACAGATGGTTTAATATAGCAAATGAGCTTAAAGTTAAATTTGTTGCTGGGATAAACAAAAGAAACATGAAAGATAAAAACAATGTTAAGAATGTTTTTAGAAGAAATAACATAAGATTTTTAGAAACTGAAGAGGGTAAAAAGCTATACAAGCATAGAACAAAGATTGAAAGACTATTTAGTAAATTAAAAGGTGAATATAATCTTGAGAATGTGAGGCTCAAGGGATTTAAGAATTATAAAAGGTATATTGATTGGATACTAATTACTTTTCTGTTTGAGCAACTTCTCAGAAAAGTAGAAGGTAAGAAGTTTTCTTTCGCATATGAATGGAATCAATAACTTTTGCTCATTTTATGTATTGTTGGTAATAATTTTTATTCAACAACCTAATCCATATTATTTAAACGGCAAATCCTATTCAATCATATATTATAAAGAAAATTTCATAACTAAAAAAACTGATATTATTTCATACAATTTAGAGACTAAAAAGAGTTCTTATATTGGTTCTTTACCATTCCCGTTAGAAAAAATACCTCCAATATACAAAGAAAAAGGTAAACACTTTATCATGTATATTCCTTTTTACCCTTTTGCAATAGGAGGAATACCGAGTAAATACTTTATAAAACATTATATCGAATCTAACCAACTTTTTTTTATTGAATTACCAATTCCAATTTCATCAAATGAAATTTTAAATGATGTAAAGTTTTTTAATAATGAGACAATTGTTGAAACAAAAAACATTGAGTCAGGACAAAATCTTATATATTCAGTAAATAATGATATGATTATTGCAAAAATAGGCTATGGAGAAAATTACTTATTTGTTGTAAACCCTAAAACAAATGATCTTAATGCGATTATGATTTATCCTCGATTTTTGAAAAAAAGTTAAAAAGTTGTTGAATAAAAGAGATAATCCATATTAACAAGAATACAGTAATGGGTAAAAAATCCCCCTTGTGATATAATTTTAATTTGTAAAAACCAAACCAACACACAAGCTTAAGTAATGAAAATAGAAAAACTTTTTAGCAAGTTGAAAGGTGAGTATAACCTTGAGAATATTAGGTTAAGAGGATTTAAAAGTTACAAAAGGCATACCGATTAGATTACTTAAAACTTTTTGCTTGAACAGTTTCTCAGAAAATTAGAAGGCAAAAAATTTTCTTTTGCTTATGAATGGAATCAATAATTGTTATCTTTTTATTACTCTATTGGTAATAATTTTTATTCAATAAGCTAATTTATTCAACAAGTTAATTTTTTTACAAAATTAGGATAAATTATGAATGCATTTATTTCATTTTTGGCTATATCCAAAACAGGCACAAAACCTTCATCAAATTTTATTGTCAAATAGGATTTTTTATCATCCAGAAAATACACTTTGAATTCTCCTTTTAAAGTGTTTTTTGTTACAATATAACTGACTTTAGATGAATAAGAATATAGCTTTTCGAATATTTCGTCCTTTTCTATCATGAGCTCTTCTTTCATTCTTTGACAATTTTCAAGGTATATTTTTTCAAGAATTAATTTTTGTAGATTTGAATCAGGTAGATTAGAGTAGCTTGCTTCTACAACAAAATACCCCTTGTCATCACAATTTATAAAAGGTGTTTCTCCTTCAAAACTTGCTATTTTACAAGCAACTCTTTTTTCTAAATCAAATTTGAAAATATCTATGCTATTTTTGTTAAAACTTTCTTTTGAATATAAAATGAAAGGTAAATTTTTAGCAATTATAGGCGCGAACATTTTATCAAAATGTAGAAAAGGTTCAAATTCTATAGTTTGGCTTTGATCTGCCATTGCAATAATGTACTTTGAAAAGTCAATTTTTTTCTGGCTTATTGCCTCATCAATTAGTTCTTCAATGGGTGCTACAATTAAAGTTTCAATTTTGTCTGTGTATTGAGCAGAATTTGAATTGTAAAAATCTCTTTTCTCAAATGAACATATTCGACCTGTTTTTATTAAGAGATATTTCTTATTTTCATGCGTTTGAATAACTTTAAAGTCTGCTATTTCAAATATATTGTGATTTTCAAATAAATAAGGATTAATTTGAATTTCTTCTTTGCTTTCTGTATCAATAATTTTTGCAATTTTCGTTGGGTAATTAGGTATAATTGGAGTGATAATTAAAAAATATCTTTGATTTAAAGCGCTAAGATACAGAGGTTCTATAGAGTCACTCTCTGGGCTTTGGTCTAAATAGCCTATTGAAAAATTGAAAATTATTCTTTCCTGGGCATGACAAAGGTCGACTTGTACGATTTTTATTTCTATTAAATCCCTATTTACCTTTTTCATTGTATATCCATATAATATACAATTTTCGTGGTCAAATAACAAAATCTGCTGAACGTTATTTAAAAACCTATAAAAAGTGCAATTCAAATCTTTACCTTTAACAAAGCAAATACTTTCTACACCAACTTTGGGAAAGTACTGAGCTATTTCAAACAGAATATCAGCTTTAGGAGTAATTACAGGCTTTAATACTAAAGCATTAATGGTTGATTGTAAAGAAGGCGGAATTATTATGGTTTCATCAGGTTTGTATTCCAATATTTCTTTACATAGGTTATATATATTAATAATGCTTATTTCTCTCATAAAAACACTCCTCCTTATAATGTTATAAGCAATCATCACTAACAAAGTTTATACTATCTGATTAATTTAATATCATTGGTTATTTAAAATCAAACGGGCTGTCATTTACGGCTGTAAACAGCCCGTTGAATTGTACTATATAGCATACAAGTATCAATATGGGAAAAAAATATGAGAAGCTAACTTATAACCATACGCATCTTTTACATGATAATGTGGATAGTAGTTTGCATAATCTTTGTGTCTTTCTGGTCCAATTATAGTTCCTCGTTTACTATATGCAACGTTTAAAGCAAGAGTTTTTGCTTTGCTTTCAGTTCTGCAGAAAACATCACCTTCGAATAATGAAACTCTATTATAAGCGGTTTCATAATCAATTGCAGGTCCAATATAAACGTTATTATTTCTAATTATTGCCATATAATAATCATAACTACTATTTTTTATCTTTTCTAGAATCCTCGAAGCTGCTATATAAGTTATTCCGACAATTACAATTGCTTCACCAATGGCTAAAAGTGCCGAAATTAGTGCCTCTATTAATCCTACCGCAATAGGCAAAGCAATAACAAACTGTGCCGAAACAGTGTCAGAATCACCAATATTATACTCTTCTTTTGTTTTTTCATCAATTAGCTTTGCTTTTAAATTCTCACCATCAAAGTATTCTACTTTTACAGAAAAGTTTCTCTCTTCATTCAAGCTTGAGCTATCCAAACTTTTATCAAACTTTTTAGTAGCAATTGGCTTGACCTTTAATTTTATTTCATTTGTATCTTTATCAAACGTTGCAATATACTTATACCCCTCATACTCAGCTTCTGCTCTTTTGATTTTTTTGTCGGCATCATAAACCTTTATTTTATCTTTCCAAACATCATATCTTGGCTTTGCAAAGCTGACAGAATTGATAGGCAAAAAGGTTAATATAAAGCTAATACAAACAATTAAAGCTAATATTCTTTTCATTTTGTTTTTCATTTTTAACACCCCTCCGAACTCTTTTTATTTGAATCTCACAAGACCATAGCCAAATATATTATCTTTACCTTTTTCACCCAGATCCTTTGATAGTTTTATCAGCACATTACAAATTTTGTCTTTATTCATGCTGTTTTTAGGGTTTAACCCCCACTTTTCTGGTTTGCTTAAAATAAGAGCAATCATTCCTGTTAAGTGGGCAGCAGCAACTGAGTTTCCACTTGAGAGTTTATAACTCTGGTTTTTTGTTGTGGACAGAATATTTTCTCCATATGAACAAAAATCAATTTTACCTTGAGATGAAAACAGAGATATTTGATTTTTGTAGTTGACAGAAGCAACAGAAATAACTTCGGGGTATGATGCAGGGAAGCCTGCTTTTGAGCCAAATGAATTTCTTGCTGATGCAACAATGATTATTCCATGTTTTGCTGCTTTTGAAACAGCTTTTCTGAGTTTTGGATTATCAGATGATGTAGAAAAACTCATGTTTACAATGTTGATTTTGTTTTTTATACACCAGTCAAGAGCACGTATTACCAAATCAACTTTTCCTTCAAGTTTTTTATTTAAGATTTTTAAGATGAAAATTTCAGCATCAGGTGCGATACCGACAATACCAAAGTTGTTATTTTGAGCTGCGATTATGCCAGCGATAAAAGTACCATGTCCTGTTTCATCAAAAGCGGGTTTGTTTGGGTCAATAAAGTTAATAGTTTTGATAATATTTGCGCCTTTTAAATCAGGATGGTTGAGGTCGATACCGGAATCCAGAATAGCAATTTTTACATTTTTGCCTTTGGTGAATTTCCACATTTTAGTGATACCAAGTTTTTTGTAGCTCCAGGGAACAATTTGCTTTTTATAGGCTTGTTGAAGGTTTTGTGTAGGAGGATTATTACTCATGTAGAGATTGGCAGCAAGTATTGATGATAATATTGCAAAGATAGCACCTGACAGTAAAAAAAGCTTCTTGTGTTTGTGCAACAAATTAGAACCTCCTAACAAAATAAATAGGATTAAAGTATTTAAGAGGTGTTGAGTATAATGATAGTTATCAACTCCTTTCAATGGATAAAATAGCTATAAATACTTATATCAAAAAAAAAAAAAAAAAACGCAATAGGCAAATTGAATAAATTTTATTTTCTTCATGTGGAGAGTTTAAACAATAGAGTTGTATTTTTATACTTGTTACAAGATTTTTGTAGAATTTATGGTGGGAAAAGCTGCTATTTTAGCAAACAAAAAAATAATCAAGAATCAGGTGATTTTTATTTTTTACAAGTGGGGCAAAAACTCGCAATTAGATACTAATTTATTTATATATCTCATAGAGAAGAATAGAACTTATTTTCCATTAGTTAAGTCCTTATTTGAAAAAATCCAAAAAGGACAACTATATGGGGTAACTTCTAGCCTTGTATATACTGAATTACTTTCAAAGCCTTTTCAAGAAGAAAATATAGTCCTTGTGAATAAATACAAAGTACTCCTAGCTACATTTCCAAACTTAATAATTAAAGAAGTGGATAAGGATATAGCAACCCTTGCTGCAAAATTATGTGCCAAATATAAAATAAAAACTCCAGATGCAATATTTATTGCAACAGGAATAGCTGAAAAGGCACAAATATTTATAACTAATGACACAAGGTTGAAAATTGTAAATGAGATTAGTATTATAATATTAGATGAATTGCTTAATCAAACTGATAGAGTGATTATAGATTAAAAGCAGAATTAAATGCATCAAGATAGTCGGAATTATTCTTAAATAGCACCACGAAGGTGCTATAAATATTTAGAGTTGGTGGTAAGATAAATTCGAGAAAGGTATAACTAAAGATTTTGAGAACAAAGCCCACGATGGGTGAGAATATCACCTTTTGTGGGCTTTATTATTTTATTTACAAATATACACAGAGGAGGTAAAAAGCTAATGAGGGGCAGAGATTTTTGTTCGTATTACTTTAAGGCAAGAAAAAAGTCAATAAGTATTCTTACAATTTTGGGTCTTTTCTTCTTAATTATATCCAGCACATTTTCTGGCCAAGCAAAACAAGCAAAACAAGAAAAACCCTTGTCTAAACTCATCATTACAGACCTTCTTGGCAGAAAAGTAGAAATTGAAAACAAGAAGAACAAAAGAATTGTTGCAATAGGCCCTGGAGCATTAAGACTTGTTTTGTATGTCAACGGGACAAAGAATATAGTTGGAATTGAAAACGCTGAAAAGATGTGGGAAGAAGGTTCAAGGACATATATCATGGCATACCCTGAACTCAAAAAATTACCTGTGATTGGGCAAGGCGGACCAGATTCTTCTCCTGACCCAGAAAAACTTATTTCAATAAAGCCAGATATCATATTTGCTGCAGGTTTTTTGGACAGGGCAAAGGCAGATAATCTTCAGCAGAAAACTAATGTGCCAGTAGTTGTACTTGACTATGGAAATAAACTTTTGTTTGATGAGAATGTTTACAAGTCTTTAAAAATTATAGGACAAATTGTTGGAAAGAATGAAAGAGCTGAAGAACTTATAAATTACATGCAGAGATTAAAAGGCTTTTTCCAAAGTAGAACAAAAGAGATTCCAAATAATAAAAAACCAAAGGTGTACATTGGAGCGATAAGCTTTAAAGGTGGACACGGTTTTGAAAGCACGTGGGGAAGATATTTTCCTTTTTTAGCTATTAATGCATTAAATGTTGCAGACACAAGTGGAAAAGAAGGATGGTTTATGGTTGATAAAGAAAAAATTTTGGAATGGAACCCAGACATTATATTTATTGATGAAGCAAACCTTGAGATTGTAAAGCAGGATTACAAGAAAAATCAGGATTTTTACAAATCTCTTTCAGCTTTCAAAACTGGAAGAGTCTATGGTCAGTTGCCGTACAACTTCTATTCGACTAATATTGATACGGTAATTGCCAATACCTTCTGGATTGCCAAGACTGTATATCCTGAAAGATTCAAAGATGTTGATCCTGTAAAGAGAGCTGATGAGGTTTATAAATTTTTCTTGGGGAAACCTCTTTACAGCAAAATGGCAAAAAAGTTTGGCGGATTTACAAAAATAAAACTTGACTGATGAAAAATTTTAAAAGGAGTTTTGGAGCTTAAAATGAAAAGCAATACAATTCAGAATGAGTACAAAAAGTTGGTTGCACGAAAGATTATTTTTTTAATTATTCTGATAAGTCTAACAGTTATTTTGGCAATTTATGCGATTGTAATTGGTTCATCAAATTTGAGTTTTTCAGATGTTTTTAAGACTCTGATAGGAAAAGGAGATGAAAGAACAAGGTTAATTGTTTTTAATATAAGACTTGTAAGAGTGCTTGCCGCTATTTTAGCTGGTATTGGTCTTGCGATAGGCGGTAGCGCCACACAGACTCTTCTTCACAATCCCTTAGCATCACCATTTACACTTGGAGTGTCGCAGGGTGCTGCATTTGGTGCAGCAATTGGTATAATTTTGCTTGGCGGTGGCACCACTTCATCTTCTGCCTCTGACTCTGTTGTGATTTTGAATCCGTCAATAGTAGTTACCTGTGCGTTTTTGGGCTCGATGATATCAAGTATAGTTGTGATCTTGCTTGCACAGGTTAAAAAATTTTTACCAGAAAGTGTTGTGCTCTCTGGAGTTGCGCTAAGTTCGCTTTTTTCTGCTGCAACAACAATCATTCAGTATTTTGCATCAGATGTTAAGATTGCAGCACTTGTTTTTTGGACCTTTGGCGATATTGGAAGAGCGTCATGGAATGATCTCAAGATACTGTGTGTGTTTGTCCTGCTTTCATGGTTATATTTTTTCAAAAATGCTTGGGACTACAACGCAATTGAAAGTGGTGAAGATGTAGCAAAAAGCCTTGGTGTGAATGTTGAAAAGAAAAGAATTGCTGGGATTTTTATCAGCAGTTTTGTCACATCAGTTATTGTTGCTTTTTTAGGAATTATAGGATTTATATGTCTTTTGGGACCGCATATAGCAAAAAGGTTTGTGGGAAATGACCAGAGATTTTTGGTGGCTGCCTCAGGACTTGTTGGAGGTTTTTTGCTTCTTTTGTCTGACACAGTTGCAAGGCTTATAATATCGCCCATTGTTTTGCCTGTTGGAGCAGTAACTTCATTTTTGGGCGCTCCACTTTTTCTATATCTTCTGATCAGGAGGAAGAAGACATAAAAATGCTTGAAGTTAAAAACCTCAGTTTTGCCTTTAAAGATTTTGAGGTGTTAAAAGAGATAGAGTTAAAAGCTCAAAAAGGGCAGTTTGTATCAATCCTGGGCAACAACGGTGCTGGTAAATCCACTTTTTTAAAGTGCATAGCAAGAATTTTAAAACCACAAAGCGGCGTTATTATGGTTGATGGCAAAGATATAAGTCGTTTTTCATCAAATGATCTTGCCAAGGTTGTAGGATATGTCCCACAAAGGTATGCAAGTACAAGGCTTACGGTGTTCGAATCGATTTTGATTGGAAGAAAACCTCATTTTTCGGGGATAATACCTTCTAAAGAGGATTTGCAAGTGGTAGAAAGTGTTATAGAGAAGTTTGGACTAAAACCTCTTGCTTTCAAGTATTTGGATGAGCTGAGTGGCGGTGAAATGCAGAAAGTTGTGATAGCGCGTGCCGTTGCCCAGCAGCCCAAAATTTTGCTTTTAGATGAGCCAATAAATAATCTTGATTTGAAAAATCAGGTAGAGGTATTGAGTATTTTAAAAAAGCTGTCAAAAGAAAATAGTATTTTGGTAATTAGTGTCCTGCATGATTTAAACTTGGCAATAAGGTTTTCTGACCACTTTGTCTTCATTAAAGACAAAAGCGTATTTGCCTCAGGTGGCAGGGAGATTATCACTCCTGAGATTATATCAAATGTGTATGGAATAGAGGTAAAGGTAGAAACTTCACACGACCAGCTTTTTGTTGTTCCTATAGTTCCGACAATATAAAAATATTAAAGGAGAGAAATTTTATGGAGCTTGTCCCAATTGGTATATTTCACACTTCCTACAAAACAAAAGATGAAGCTCCTCGTCAGGGAAGAGGTTCTGAGGATATTGCGTATATAGAAGTTTTTGAGAAATACATTGATGGATTAAAGGATATAGAAGAAGCCAAGTATCTTATCATACTTTACTGGGCACATGAGGCTAAAAGAGATGTTCTTGTGACAAAAACTCCTTTTTCAGATGTACCTAAAGGTGTATTTGCTTGCAGGTCGCCAAACAGACCAAATCCAATTCTATTGGATGTTGCTGAACTGGTAGATAGAAAAGGAAATGTCCTGGTTGTAAAAGGAATAGATGCTATTGACAGCTCACCTGTTTTGGATATAAAACCTTTTTATGCAGAGATTGATGTGCCTAAAGAAATTTTGTTCAGTAGCGTAGTAAGAAAGGAGAGTGAAACTTAAAATGGACAGCGCGCTTTGGCAAAAATGCATAGAGTTTCATGGGCATATTTGCCCTGGTCTTGCAATAGGATTTAGAGCATGTGAAGTAGCAATAGAAAAGCTTGATCTTACTTTTTCAAAAGACGAAGAGGTTGTGTGTATAACAGAGACAGATGCTTGTGGTGTTGATGCTATTCAGGTTATTTTGGGAACTACTATTGGAAAAGGAAATCTAATTTTGAAGGACAGAGGCAAGCATGCATTTACCTTTTTCAGACGCGACACTAATGAAGGAATAAGGGTTGTTTTTAAAGGTTTTGAAAAAGACGTGCCACGTGAGGAAAGACTCAAAATTATACTTAGTGCGCCACTTTCACAGCTGTTTGAACTAAAACAGCCAAAAGATAATATTCCACCATCTGCACGCATCTTCAAAAGTGTTGAATGTACAGGGTGTGGTGAAAAGACAGCAGAGAATAAAATAAGAGTTTTGGACGGGAAGTTTTACTGTCTTGACTGTTTTGAAGAGTACTCAAGAGGATGGAGCAGATAAACTCCTGTCCTCTTTTTCTATGCTAACTGCTATATCTTCGATTATGTAATTGAATATTTCTTTAATTGAAAGATTTATTGTTCCCGGAATAAATATTCCATGCAGATTAAGAGGGATTATATACTTTTTGCACTCTAAAGAAAATACCATTTGTGCTATCTTTGCAGTGATTTCACCATTTATTCCTCCGCAGGTTAAAATTCCAATTGGGCCAACAATCGCATCTGGCACAAAATTTGATAAAAAATAAACAATTTCGTCCTCACCGCAATATCCCACATCTGCACCGTTTTTGAGCATGTTTTGCATAGCCACTTTGTTAGTTCCAAGCGCAACAACTTTTATTTTATCTTCAAACTCTTTTTTTAATCTTTTTATAAACTCCCTTCCAAGTCCTGCTCCTTGTCCGTCTAAAACCGCAATAGTCATCTTTCTTCAACCCTTTTCATTATGTTTCTAAACCAATCAATTTCAATTATAAAGCTTGTTTATTTTAATTGTCAAAGAAAAGTTATCGATTATAGCCTACAAACTTTAATTATATCTTTTTTGTATTATTTTGCCTCCAAAAAACAACAAAAAATTTTATTGAATACTATAAGAAATTTTGTATATAATTCATTACATATGAGAAGATTATAATTAAATTTTTACGGTGAAAGAGACAATGAAAAGGATTTTAATTGTTGATGATTCTGAGCTTATGTGTGAGGTTATAAGAGGAGCTTTGAGGGGTTTGGAAGAAGATAATGTTATATTTGTAGCAACAAACCCTCTTATTGCAATAAGGAAAGCTAATTTGTTCAAGATTGATCTGGCATTGATTGATTATGAGATGCCTTACATGAATGGTATTTTGCTTATTGACTATTTAAAAGATATAAATCCATTGACAAAGATTTTAATGGTTTCTGCTTATACAGAACCAGGGGCGCAAATTACTCTTGAAGCATTAAACAGGGGGGCTATTGATTATATATTAAAACCTGCGAATAAAGATGAATTTAATGAATTTAAAAAAGATTTATTGGAAAAAGTTAAAGGTATTATATTTCAAAAAGATTATGCTTTTGTTAATATAAAAAGAACAACAACATCAGAAAAATCAGAAAAAAAAGTTTTTCCTGTAACTTGTGGTATTGATAACAATAGAAGTCACTTAATAAACAAGCTTAAAGAGAGTAAGGTAATAGCTATTGGAATTTCAACTGGAGGTCCACCTGTTTTAGAGAAGATTTTTACATCTCTTAATAAGGATTTTTCAATACCCATTTTGGTTGTTCAACACATGCCTCCAACTTTTACAAAAGCTTTAGCAGAAAGACTTAGCAAAGTTGCACAAAGGCAGGTAAAGGAAGCAGAAGATAGAGAAAAAATAGAAAATGGAGTTATTTACATAGCTAAGGGTGGAACACATCTTGCTGTTGAAAAAATTTTAGGGAAGTATTATGTAAGACTGCTTGACAATATTGAAAAAGTAAATAATCACAAGCCATCATGTGATATTTTATTCAGCTCAGTTGCGGAATGGTATGGAGAAAATGCAACTGGAATAATAATGACTGGAATGGGTAGTGATGGTGCAAATGGACTTTTTGAGATGAAAAAGCAGGGGGCTTTGACTATTGCGCAAAGTAAAGAATCTTGTGTGGTTTTTGGCATGCCAAGAGTTGCTATAGAAAAGGGGGCAGCAGAGGTAGTTTTGAGTGTTGAGGAGATAATAGATCTTTTAAATAGGGTTTAGATTTTTGATTTATTAAAATTTGGCTAAACTATTTGCCTTTTTCATCCTTTTCATTCCATAATGTTAAAATGTTAAGTTGTAGATTTTTGTTCTTTGGGCAATATAATTTCGAAACACGAGCCAATGCCAATTTTACTTGTGACATTTATTCTGCCTTTGTGAATTTTTACAATCCAATCGACGATAGAAAGACCAAGACCTATTCCCTCAGTTGTTCGTGCCTTATCCACTCGGTAAAATCTATTAAAAATAAAAGGAAGATCCTCTTCAGGAATTCCAATGCCACTATCTTCAATAGTTATTTTTATTTGATGTTCTAATTCCTCGACTTTTGTTTTTACCCATCCACCTTTTTTGTTATATTTTATAGCATTTTCAATAAGATTTATAAAAAGACGAGTAAGCAGAGTTTGGTCGCCTTCAATAAAGATTTCTTTATTGCAATCATGGTATAATTTTACTTCTTTTTGTAAGGCAAATTCTTTCATTTCCTCTATTACATCTTCTACCATGTTTTTAAGATTTATCTTTTCAAAATCTACAGGCCAGTTACCTTCTTCACATCGGCTTAGCATAAAAAGCTGTGATATTATTTTGTTCATCTTTAATATTTCTCTGTATATATAATGTAACTGTTGATGATACCTATCTTTAGTTAAGTTCCTTTCAAGTGCTTCTTCTACTAAAGCTTTAATTGTTGCAAGTGGAGTTCGAAGTTCATGTGATGCATCTGATAAGAACCGTCTTTCTCTTTTGAATGCATTTTCTAATCTTTCCAGCATTTCATCAAATGTTAAAGCAAGCCTGCCAATTTCATCATTTGTGTTTGGAAAATTCAAACGTTTGCTCAAATCGGTATGTCCTATTGTTCTTGCCATTGTTGTTATATCGTCAATGGGTTTTAATGCTTTTTTAGCAAGGATATACCCACCTGCTACTGCTATTAAAAACGGAATTGGGATAGATAGAAATATTACGTTTTTCAAATTATTCATAATTCTTCTTGTTGAAGATGGTCTTCCAATTCTGAGCCAGCCGATTAGGTTATTTTTCATATCATATATTCGCTGGTCATAAACAAGCCATTCTTTGCCATTTAATTCAAACATTCTTACCTTTGTATCAAGAGGAATGTTTTTTATGCTTTTTGCAAATAAATTACTTGTTGAATATATCATCTTTTTATTTTTGGAATACACTACTATTTGTGCTCCTGAGCTAATTATTCTGTGTGACTCTGAGATAGTAATTTTGCTGTCTTTCGAAATGTTTATTCTCAAAGCAACTTCATATGCAAAGTCCTGCAAAAAACTTCTCTCGCTTATTTCTAAAGTTTGAAACATAAGAAGGTACAAAAAAAGACTAAACAGAGCTACTATGACCATTAACATTATTGAATACCAGATAGTAAGTTTTAATCTTATATTTAAACACTTAAGAAAATTTTTTTTCATTTTTCATCCCTCAACATATATCCTACACCACGGATAGTATAAATAAGTTTTTCAGGGAAACCATCATCAATTTTTCGACGAAGATACCTTATATAAACATCAACTATATTAGAAGTTCCTTCGAAATCATAATTCCATACATGCTCGGCTATCTGAGAGCGTGTAAGGACTCTGCCTTTATTTCTAGCAAGATATTCTAAAATAGAATACTCTTTTGATGTAAGCTCAATTAGCTTTCCTGCTCTTGTGACCTTGTGAGAATTTGTATCTATTACAAGGTCTTTTACTTTGATTATTGGTTCTCTTGTTTGAGCATATCTTCTTAATAATGCTCTTATTCTTGCTAAAAGTTCATCAAATGAAAAAGGCTTTACAAGATAATCATCTGCACCAGCATCAAGTCCAATGACTCTGTCTTCTATTGAATCTTTAGCAGTCAAACAAAGTACTGGTGTTTGGATTCCTTTTAATCTTATAAGTTTCAGCAAGTTGATGCCATCAATCTTAGGAAGCATTATGTCAAGTATAATAAGGTCATAGCTGGTGCTCGTTGCAAAATGAAGACCTTCCTGTCCGTCAAAAGTTATATCTGTACTATAGCCTACTTCTTGAAGTCTTCTTGCAATGGTGTGTGCTAGTGATTCCTGATCTTCTACTATTAGAATTCTCATTTGAGTTTTCACCTACACTTTAGTTTCTATCTCAAAATTATAACTTATGCTGAAAACTTTATAAATTAAAAAAGTTTAATCCTTCTTTAATCTTCTTTTAATGTTAAAGATTTAAAATAAATAACAGATTTGAAAAATCAAAATTTTACAAAAGGGAGGTTTTGATTTCAATGAAAAGAAAATCAAAGCTTATGAAAAGACTTATTGCAATTGGAATTTTGGCAGCTTTTATTTTAACTGGAGTTTTTAGTTTTGCTGCCACAACATCTACTTCTTCGTCAAAAAGCCATGTAAAGAAGGTATCCACAGTTGCAACTAAAACTCCTGTAAAAGCAGGAAAGATTAGTACAAAATTAGCTAAATATTCAAAGAGCAGCAAGTCTTCAAAAACAGAAACTAAAAAGAGTTCTACAAAAACAAACAAAGTTTATTCCTCAAAGAACCAAAAAACTGCGAAAACGTCAACCTCAAAATAAATCAAATTAACTAAAGGTAGCACTGCTACAATCCTAACTTCATAATAAAAAATTTTGGGCTGTGCCATTTAGATGCTTTTAAAGAAGGGCCAGCCCTTTTTTATTATGACCTTACATAAAATGAGAGTTTGCAAAACTGGAATTTTTTATAATTTCTAATTTTCTTTATGTAACTTTTCAGGATAAAAAAGAGAGAATGCAACCAAAAATTTTATAATATGCTATTAAACTGTATAAATTCCAGTAATATTTTGTATTATATTGAGTCCTGATTGATAATTTATTATCACATTTCTATTTTCTTTTACATACAGGTTGTGGTATATATAAAGTTAAGATTTATATTTAGCAAGAAAAACTTTGAAATTTACAGTGTTCAACCTATTTTAACTTTAAAGAAGAAAGAAGGTATAAAAGGTTGAAGATAGTTACATTTTCACACTATAAAGATGTTGATGAAAAAGAGATAAAAGATTCTGTTGCCGTTGTGATAGACCTATTGAGGGCAACTTCTGTTATGATATGGGCAATCTCAAATGGGGCAGAAAAGATTATTCCTGTTGAGTCCATTGAAGAGGCAAGACTTTTTAAAAGTGTTGAAGAAACCTTTATACTTGGAGGGGAAAGAGGAGGTTTAAAGATTGAAGGGTTTGACCTTGACAATTCACCTCTTTCTTATAAAAAAGAGGTTGTTTGTGGTAGAAAAATTATCATGACAACAACAAACGGAACAAGAGCGCTCAAAAGAGCAGTTATGGCGAAAAGAATATTTCTTGGTTCATTTATAAATGCACAAAAAACTGCAGAGTATATATTAAAAGAAGCTTTGAAAAAGGATATACAAAAAATAACAATTGTATGTGCAGGTACAGAAGAGAAGTTTACCCTTGAAGATATTCTGTGTGCTGGATATTTTGTTGATATGTTTAAAAATGGTCTTGGAGATGTTGAAATTGATGATCTATCCTTGGCTTCATTTGAGCTATATAAAAAATTTGAAAATGACCCTCATAAAATATTAAAATATTCATATCACTATAATCGTCTAAAACAGCTTGGGTTTGAAAAAGATCTTGAGTTTTGTCTCAGAAAAGACTTTGTAGATTGTATTTGTGAGTATAAAAACCTTGTTGTAGAGAAGGTGTTTGTTGATGTTTGAGATTTATCTTTCGTCATATTCAAAGAGGATTTATAGGAAAAGAGCCAAAATTACAAGTTTTGTAGGAATGATTTTTATTCTATTAATATCTTCTCTTTTGCATTTTGGGTTTGAGTTTTTCGGGAGGATAAAATGGACAGCAATAGTTTTTGCAGTAAACGAGAGTGTATGGGAACATCTAAAGATAGGATTTTTTGGTGGCTTTATTTTCTACATAATTGAATATATAATCTATGGAAGAAGGTTTGAAAATTTTATTGTAGGAAAGTCTGTAGCACTTTTTTTAATTCCTTTTTTAACAGCTATATTTTATTTTCTGTACACCGCATTTTTGGCTGACAATCTTTTTTTGGATATATTAACGCTTGTTTTGGCAATCATAATTGCTCAGCTTGTCAGTCTTAAAATCACACTTTCACAAAAGAAAATTAAAAAAGCACCTTTTGTGATACTGATAATTTTGCTTTTGATTATTTTTCCGCTGTTTACATACTTTCCACCTAAGATTCCTCAGCTTTTTTACGACTTTGCTCACAAAAGGTATGGAATATAAATTTTTAAGAGGAGGAACAGGAAAAGATGGAAAAACCAAAATTTTATATAACCACACCAATATACTATCCTTCTGACAAGCTTCATGTTGGTCACACTTACTGTACAGTTGCTGCTGATACAATTGCAAGGTACAAGAGATTAAGAGGGTATGACGTGTTTTTCCTGACAGGGACAGATGAGCATGGACAAAAGATAGAAAGAAAAGCGCAGGAAGCCGGTAAAACTCCACAACAATATGTTGATGAGATAGTGGCTTCAATAAAAGAGTTGTGGAAGCTTATGAACATTTCATACGATGATTTTATAAGAACAACCGAAGAGAGACATAAAAAGGTTGTTCAAAAGATTTTTACAAAGCTTTATGAACAGGGCGATATTTATAAAAGCGAGTATGAAGGCTGGTACTGTACACCATGTGAATCTTTCTGGCTTGACAGACAGCTTGTTGATGGGAAATGTCCTGATTGTGGAAGACCTGTTGAGCGTGCAAGGGAAGAGAGTTACTTTTTCAGGTTATCAAAGTATCAGGATGCCTTGATGAAATATATAGAGGAACATCCAGAATTTATAGTTCCCCAGTCACGTGCAAATGAGATGATAAATAACTTTATAAAACCGGGACTTGAGGATGTCTGTGTGTCAAGAACAACAATTAAGTGGGGAATTGAAGTGCCGTTTGACCCCAAACATGTCATATATGTATGGATAGATGCTCTTTCAAACTATATAACAGCACTTGGTTATATGTCAGAAGATGATAGCAGGTTTAAAAAATACTGGCCGGCAGATGTTCACCTTGTTGGAAAAGAAATTGTCAGGTTCCACACCATTATTTGGCCGGCAATGCTTATGGCGCTTGGTCTTCCTCTTCCAAAGACTGTATTTGGTCATGGCTGGCTTCTTTTGGAAGGCGGTAAAATGTCAAAGTCCAAGGGAAATGTTGTTGACCCGGTAATTCTTGCTCAAAAATATGGCGTGGATAGTCTCAGATATTTCTTGCTTCGTGAAATTCCATTTGGTGCAGATGGTTATTTTTCAGAAGATGCTCTTAAAAACAGGCATAATAGTGACCTTGCAAACGATCTTGGAAATTTGCTTTCAAGAACAGTTGCAATGATAGAAAAGTATTTTGATGGTGTGATTTATCATCCAGAGGAAGAAGAAGAGATTGACAATGAACTGAAAAGACTTGCTAAAGAGGTATACGAAAATGTCTGCAAGCTGCTTGATGAGTTCCAGTTTTCAAATGCATTGATTGAAATATGGAAGCTTATCTCAAGGGCGAACAAGTATATTGACCAGACAATGCCCTGGGTGCTTGGCAAAGACAAGTCAAAGTATCCAAGGCTAAAAACAGTGCTTTATAATCTTGCAGAGGTTTTGAGAGTGGTTGCTGTGTTAATAGAGCCATTTATGCCTCAGACAACACCAAAGATCTTGCAACAGCTGGGTATTTCAAAGGATGAAAATTTGGATATAACTACATGGGAGAGTGCATCACAGTATGGCTTGATTCCAGAGGGTACAAAGGTAAAAAGAGGTGAACCTATTTTCCCAAGAATAATAGAAAAGGAGGAAAATGCTGTGGAAGATACAAACAAGCAAGAAGTTAAAAGACCTGAGGGAGCTGTGCCTGCAGATGACAAAAATGAAGAGCAAAAAGAATACATCACAATAAATGATTTTGCAAAATTAGAACTGAGAGTTGCTAAGATATTAGAAGCACATAGAATAGAAGGTGCAGATAAACTTTTGAAACTCATTATTGATTTAGGAGATGAGAAGAGGCAAATTGTTGCAGGTATTGCAAAACACTACTCACCCGAGGAGCTTGTTGGCAAAAAGATTGTGGTTGTTGCAAACTTAAAGCCTGCAAAGTTAAGAGGAGTAGAATCTCAGGGAATGCTTTTGGCAGCCTCAATTGGCGATGAACTTACCTTAATCACCCCTGAAAAGGACATAAAAGAAGGAGCAAAGGTAAAATGATAATAGATGTTCATGCACACTATGATGATGAAGCTTTTGATGCAGATTTAGAGGATGTGATGGCAAAACTGAAAGAAGAAGATATAATTGCCATCTCATCCTCTTCTTCTGTTGAGTCTTCAAAAGAAAACATTGAAATTGCAAAAAAATATGATAACATTTATATAACTGTAGGAATTCATCCTCATGAGGCAAAGGATGCACCAAAGGATTTTGAGCAGGAGCTTTTTGGGCTTGCAAGGTTTGAAAAGAACGTTGCAATTGGTGAGATTGGGCTTGACTATCACTACGATTTTTCTCCAAGGGATGTTCAAAGAGATGTTTTTGTAAGACAGATTGAGGTTGCAAAAGAATTAAATCTTCCAATTGTTGTTCATTCAAGAGAGGCTCACAAGGATACTTTGGATGTTCTTTTTGAAAGAGCTGTAGGCAAAATTCCAGTTTTAATACACTGTTATTCAGGAAGCGTTGAGATGAGCAGGATTTTGAGAAAACATGGGATATATATCTCAGTTGGTGGTGTTATCACTTTTCAGAATGCTAAAAAACTGGTTGAGGTTGTGAAAGAGTATCCGCTTGAACTTTTGATGCTGGAAACGGATAGTCCTTACCTGACACCGCACCCCTACAGAGGAAAAAGAAATGATTCAACTTATTTAAAGTATGTAATACAAAAAATTGCTCAAATAAAAGATGTTTCTGAAGATGAGGTTATTGAAAAGACTACACAGAATGCAAAAAACTTTTTTGGTATAAAATAAAAAGAATGGAGATGAAACAAAGATAAAATGGGAATGATAACATATACAATTGACAACAGGTTATATATAAATGTCACCAATAAATGTACAAACTCATGCATATTCTGTATAAGAAACTCTGAGAAAGGACTTGGCGAAGGATATGACCTCTGGCTTGAAAAGGATCCAACAGCAGAGGAGATTTTGAATGAGATAAAAGACCCTCAAAAATATGATGAGATAGTATTTTGTGGCTATGGTGAGCCTTTAATAAAACTTGATGTTGTCATTGAAGTTGCAAAAAGGTTAAAAGAGAGAACTTCAGTGCCGCTAAGGGTCAATACAAACGGTCATGCATCTTATATTCATAAAAAAAACGTACCACAGCTTTTATCAGGGCTTATTGACAGGATATCAATAAGTCTAAATGCTCCAAATAAAGAGAGGTACAATGAAATCTGCAGACCTTTTGATAAAGACATATATGACCATGTAATTGAGTTTATAAAGGAAAGTAGAAAGTATATAAAAGAGGTTTGGGTTTCGTGTGTTGATATAATTTCAAAAGAGGAGGTAGAAGAGTGCAAAAAAATTGCACAGGAGCTGGGAGTTAATTTTAAGCTGAGAGCTTATGAGCAATAAACCAGAAAAAATAGAGAAGTTCTTAAAAGGCATAAAAAGGGCATTTTTGCGTATAGTTAAAGTATACAAAATAAACACTGATTTTTATCAAAATCGGTCAAGTATTCACATAGCCACATAGCTAAAAAAGCTGAAAGAAATTTGAAAAAGTTTATTTATTTTTGGTATTGATTGGTGTATACAAAAAACATATAATTATAACTGTAAACAGCAGGTGGCAAGAAAAATGCGGACAACCCCCTTGTAACTCTTATTTTTGAAAGCTTACATAAGTTCAAAATCCCCCCGTTCATTTCCTCCTTTTATATAGAAAGCGGGCAGAAGCTCATAAAATGGAAGAGCTTCTGCCCGCTTGCGATTTTAGAAGAATTTTTAATAGAAAATGGGCAGAGGATAGTGTAAAATAAAAAAAGCATATTTGGTTACAGAGGAGAAGGCAAGGTATATGCCACGGTTTAAAGTTAAAAGTGCTGAAGGTTATGTATACAAAAAACCTCAGAGGGAAAGAAGAATAAGGTTTAAGCGCAAATATATTTTATATACGTTTATTATCTGGATTGTTGCAAATGTTTTTTTATTTTTAGCAAGAGAATATATTTCAAACTACTTTTTTTCAGCTCAGCTTCCACTGCTTCGGGTTGAAAATTACAAAAAGATACTTATCTTTGCACCACACTGTGACGATGAAACTTTGTCTTCTGCAGGAGTAATACAAAAAGCACTTTTGTATGGTAGAAAAGTTAAAGTTGTTGTTATGACAAACGGTGATGGGTTTACCCGCGCCGCTGGTCAGAACTTCGGGAAGATCAGGTTAAAGCCTGATGATTACATAAGATTTGGTTATCTTCGACAAAATGAAACAGTTCATGCGCTTGAGGACTTGGGGGTAAAAAGAGAGGATATAATATTCTTAGGATATCCGGATAGGGGTTTGAGGTTTTTATGGGAAAAATATTTTGATTCAAAGGTGAGCTATTTTAATCCCTTAACACGCACATTCAAAAGTCCATATTCAAACTCCTATCAGAGAGGAGTAGAATACAAAGGAATAAACGTTGTAAAGAATATTCAGAGCATAATAAAATCATTTGAGCCTGATTTAATCATATATCCATACTCGCACGACCAACATCCTGACCACTGGGCAACATCAGCGTTTGTAAAGTTTTCAATTCTGACATTAAATTACAGCTGTGAAGAATGGCAGTATCTTGTACACAGAGGAGACTGGCCAACTCCTTTTGGTAAGCACCCTCAGATGTATCTTGTTCCTCCGTTCAAGCTTGCGTTTACAAATACAGAATGGTATCAGGTACCACTTGAGGAGAATATGATAGAAAAAAAATTAAATTCAATCTCAGATTACCATTCTCAGATGAAGGTTATGAGAGGATTTTTGGAGGCGTTTGTTCGTCAAAATGAATTATTTGCAAAATTGAATAATGAATATGCAAAAAAATATGAGGGGGACAACCTGTTTTCAGACAAATATTTAATTAGCAAGGAACCGACACACGACATATGGTCGCTCATTTTTGAAAAAGGCGCTGATATTGAAGCGATATTTGCAGCACACGACAGCAAGAACATCTACATAGGTATCGAAATGGTCGGTTCTGCTAAAAAACTTATTTCGTACTATCTTCACATAAGAGCATTTGAAAATTACAAGTATCTTGGCAGGATGTATGTTCTGATTTCTGGCAGCAAAATGAATGTAATAAAGACCATGACAAGCCCTGCTTTTTCAGCTCAAAATGCCAAAATGCGCAGGAAAAAGAATCAGATTGAGATAGTATTTCCCAAAAAAGATTTACAAAATCCGAACATGCTTTATTTGAGCGTGCGTACAGAATTTCTTGGTCGTCAACTTGACAGAAGCGCATGGAAAGTAATAGAACTGAAATAAGTCTTTTATTGAGGAATCAGCTCTTCGTATTTATAGGTAAACTCTATAAGCTTTGGAGCCATATAAATTGGACAGTTTACTCTCAGAGCAAGCGCAATAGCATCGCTTGGTCTTGAATCTATGACAGAAATCACATTATTATAGTCTCTTAAATGAAGCTGGGCAAAGTACGTACCATCTTTGATGTCAGTAATAACAGCTTTTTGGATTGAGATTGAAAACTTTTGCATAATCTCAACCATCAGGTCGTGTGTCAAAGGGCGTGGAAACTTTTGTTTTTCAAGTGCAAGGGCAATTGACTGAGCCTCAAGCGGTCCTATGAATATGGGGAGAACCATTTTGTTGTTCTTGTCGCACAGCAGAACCGCAAATCCTCCCCCCTCTTCAAAAAATGCAACGTTTTTAACATACATTTCTATCATTTCAAAACACCTCTTTTTTGGCAAACTGAAATAGGAAGCGAAAAACCCCCTCTTAAATATTATACCTCTTTTTTTATTTTTTGAGCACTCTCAAAGAATTTAAAACTGCTAAAAGCATTGCACCAGTGTCTGCCACAACTGCTTCCCACAGATTTGCAACTCCAAAGACTCCCAGGAGCATCACAGCAAATTTTATCCCGAGAGAAAGAACGATATTTTGAATGACAATCCTTCTTGTGAACCTTGAATCTTTTATTAGCTCTACAATCTTTGATAACTTTCCATCAAGAAGAACAATATCTGCTGCAACTGTTGCAAGATAACTTGCACTGCCTGCAAATGAAATTCCAACATCACACACAGAGAGGGCTGGCGAATCATTTGTCCCGTCTCCCACAAACACAACATATCCTAGACCTTTATTTTCAAGTTTTATTTTTTCAGCCACTTTTACCTTTTCTTCTGGAAGAAGCTCTGAGAAAATACCATCTATCGGAAGGTCTTTTGCAATTTTTTCAGCCACTTCTTTTTTGTCGCCTGTCAAGAGATATATCTTTGCGCCAAAGCTTTTGAGGGCATTTAAAACCTTTTTTACATCATCTTTTAAAGAATCTTTCAAGGCAACATACCCGCAAAATTTCATATCACATGACACAAAGATGTACGAAAGTTCAGATGATACTTCAGAGCTGTGGTTTATTTCAACTCCACTTTCCTGCAAAAACTCTTTTGTTCCTATCAAAACCTTTTTGCCATCAACAATCCCTTCTATTCCCCTGCCGGGATGTTCTTTGAGATCTTGTACTGAAGAAAAAGAAATACTATTTTCTCCAATCCCTTTTAATATAGACTTTGCTACTGGATGGTTTGAAAGGCTTTCAATGCTTATGAGAATTTTCAAAAACTCTTGCTCAGAAATCTGTACAGGTACAATCTTTTCAACAGAAAGAACCCCATTTGTGATTGTTCCTGTTTTATCAAAAAGAAAACTTCCTATTTTTGATGCTAGAATATCTATAAATTGAGAACCTTTTACCAGTATTCCCTTCGAAGAAAGCTTTGAAATTGAAGCAAAATACGAAAGTGGCACAGATATAACAAGGCTGCAAGGACATGAGATAATTAAAAAAATAGCTGCCCTGTAAATCCACAGTTTAAAAGGCTGGTCAAATAGCAGTGGTGGCAAAATGGCAAATATTACTGCCAGGGCAACTACCGCCGGAGTGTATACCTTTGCAAACCTTGTTATAAACCTTTCCATTTTGGATTTGTTGGCAGAAGCATTTTCAACAATCTCTATTATTCTGTGCAAAGAAGAATCCTTGTAGAAGCTTTGAGCCTTGACTTCCAGAAACCCGTCAACTACTGCACTGCCAGCAAAAACCTTATCGTTTGGCTGGGCAACAAAAAGCTTTGACTCACCTGTGATAGCAGATGTATCCAAAAACGATTTTCCAGATACTACAGTTCCATCAACTGGCACTCTTTCACCCGGTTTTACCACCACTATATCACCAGGCACAATATCTTTTGGATTTACTTTCCTGATGATATTGCCAATTTTCAAGTTTGCATAGTCTATTTCGAGGTGTTTTAAAGCTTGTATGGTTTTTCTTGATTTGTTTACAGCAACATCTTCAAGTATTTGTCCAATTTTGTAAAGGAGCATAACAGACGCTGCTTCAGGGTATTCTTTTAAGAAAATAGCTGATAATGTTGCCACTGTCATTAAAAAATTTTCATCAAATAATTGAAGTTTTCTGATGTTTTTGAAAAAGCTTAAGATAACATTTTTTCCAGAAAGCAAATAAGAAACAAGAAAAAAGATTAGAGCAAAGCCTTCTTTTCTTGTAAAGAGTCCTACTACAAAAAACATAGCAGAGATTAATACAAGTAAGATTTCACCAATGCTAATCATTGGTTTTTCTTTTGGTGCCTCTAATACACTTACCTCAGGTTCAATTTCGTTTACAATCTTCTTTACTGCTTCAACAAATGCACTGTAGGACTTTTGGTCAACCTTTGCTGAGAGTTTCTTTGTTACAAAATTCAAAGAGACACTTTCTGCAAAAGGCAGCTTTGCCACCTTTTCTTCAATTTTTTGAGCACAATTGGCACATGAAAGATTTTCTAAGATTAATTCTACATTCATCTTTGCCAAGTTTACCTCATCCTCTCATCTACTGGTTTTCGCTAAGATGCGCAAGACCAAGCTCAATTATACTTTTTACATGATCATCCAAAAGAGAATAATACACAACTTTACCAGCTTTTCTACTCTTTACTAACCTGAAGACTTTTAGTAGCCTTAGCTGGTGAGATATTGCCGACTGAGATGTGCCCAACACTGCTGCTAAGTCACATACACACATCTCAGAAACCAAGAGACTGCTTAAGATTTTTATGCGCGTTGAGTCTGAAAAAACCTTAAAAAATTCGGCAAGGTCAAATATTGTCTCTTCGGCAGGAAGGCTTTCTTTAACCTTCTTAACAATGTCATTGTGAATTACATTACAGCTACACAAATCGATTTTTTCAAAACCATCCTGTTTTTCCAAATTAACTCACCTCAATTTCAAGATTGAACATTTGAATAATTGTTCATATGAACATTATAAAATAAGATTTTCAACAGGTCAAGAGAATCTTTTTATTTTATGCTTTTGAAATGTTGTGTTGACGCTGTGGACTTTTGAGTGATAAACTCAAAAAAGAATAAAAAACAATTTTTATAAAGGGGGAAAGCTTAATTTGAACTTAATTCTTCTCACGATAGGTTATCCACATCCTAAAAGAGATGTATTTGTAGGAAATGAGATAGATATTCTCTCCCAGTTTTTTAATAAAATCTACATTGTACCTATTTGGCCGGGAAAGGTGCTACCTAAAAAGCTAAAGAACCTGAAACAGTATATTCAAAATCCAAAGGTTGAGGTGGCTGATATAAGTTTTGGCTTAATAGATATTTTACTTTTAAATCCCAAACTTATTGGACTTATGATAAAAGAAGCAATCAAGGCAGTGTTTTCTCCAAAACCTTTTTCATACAGGCTATTGAATCTGTGGATGGTTTTTAGATGGACTTTTCTTACAAACATCACATTAAGGAATATTAAAAAGCTTATAAAGAAATACAATATACCTGCTGAGGATACAATACTTTACTCATATTGGTTTCATTTTTTGGCACTATCAGTTTCACTTTACAACCAGCCTTTTGCGCTGAAGGTTTCAAGAGCGCACAGGGGCGATTTGTATGAAGAAAGCTATCCTCAGCCGTGCAAAAAGTTTATCATTAAAAACATAGATAAGATTTTTGCCTGTTCAAAAATGGGTGCTGAGTATATAAACAATAGTTATCAAACAAACAAAGCAGAAGTGTCGTACCTCGGGACTTTTAATAAACACAATGTGAACATTGATAAGAAAAAAGATGAGATTTTTAAAATTGTCAGCTGTGCAAGAGTTGTACCTGTTAAGAGGATTGACAGGATTGTTGACAGCCTTGAGAAAATTGACAGTGTTAAAATTTCATGGACTCACATTGGAGATGGGGAACTTTTGGAAAAAATAAAATTGTATGCTCAAGAAAAACTGGGCAGAAAAAGCAATATTGAATTTAAATTTTTAGGTTTTATGAAGAATGAAGACATTTTAAATCTGTATGCTACAGAAAACTTCAATCTGTTTGTAAATGTCAGCCAGTCAGAAGGGCTTCCAGTATCCATTATGGAGGCAATGTCATATGCAATACCTGTTGTAGCAACAGATGTTGGTGGAACCAAAGAGATCGTGAAAAATGGAATAAATGGATTTTTGCTTGATAAAAATTTTTCGGACAATGACCTTGCAAACCTTATAGAAAAATTTGCTACCATGAGCCAAGAGGAATATAAAAAGTTTTGTCTTGCTGCAAGAAGGATATGGGAAGAGAATTTCAATGCTCAAAAATGCTATGAAGATTTTGCAAAAAGGCTTTTAGCTTTGTCAGCATCGAAAAAATGAAAAAGGGGAAGTTGACAAATGAAACATAGCAGTATTCTAAAGAACATAGACCTTTTCCTTCTTGACTTGGACGGCACAGTGTATCTTGGTGAAAGGGTATTTGAAGGTGCAAGAGAGTTTATAAAGCTATTAAAGGAAAACCAAAAAGATTTTCTTTTTTTGACAAATAATTCGTCAAAAAGTTCAGAAGACTACTATTCAAAGCTTTTGAACATGGGCTTTGAGATTACAAAAGAAAACGTATTTACTTCAGGTCAGGCAATGGGAATTTATATCAAAACAATTCACAAAGAAAAAAGATCACCAAAAGTGTATGTTGTTGGGACATCATCTTTAAAAAGAGAGCTAAAGTCGATGGGCATCTTTGTTGTTGACAGTCCAAATTACAACATAGACTATCTTGTTGTGGGGTTTGACACTCAGCTTACCTATAAAAAACTTTTAGATGCATGTGAGCTTATAAGAAGAGGGGTTCCTTTTCTGGCAACAAACCCGGACCTTGTTTGTCCTTTAGATGGTGGAAGATATATTCCAGATTGTGGTTCAATCTGCATCATGCTTGAGAATGCAACAAAGAAAAAACCTGTATTTGTTGGAAAACCTTCTTCCATAATGGTTGATATAATCTCAAATTTTAAGAAGGTTGAAAAAAACAAGATTGCGATGATAGGGGATAGGCTTTATACAGACATAAAAATGGCAAAGGATAGCGGTATGGTTGCTGTTCTGGTGCTGTCTGGTGAGACAAGGATGGAAGATGTTGAGGCTTCATCTTTGAAGCCAGATTTGATATATGGTTCAATAAAGGATATATATGAAGAGCTAAAGCTGGTCTTTGGAGGCTGATTTTTGTGTGCGGTAGATACTTTTTGAATCTTGATGAGAATATTGAAGAGATTAAAAAAATCTTAGATGAGATTTATCAAAAATATGAAAAAAGCCCTATTTTGCAGAAAGTAAAGTCTGGTGAGATATTTCCTACAGAGTTTGTTCCGTCGATTGTGTCAAAGGACTTTCAAAGAGAAGCTGAGATTTTAAGATGGGGATTGCCTCTTCAAAACAAAAAAGAAGTTATAATAAATGCAAGGGCTGAGACCATCCTGGAGAAGCCTTTGTTTTCTAGCATAATTTCAAACAGGTGTCTGATTCCTGCTCAAGGTTTTTTTGAGTGGAAGAAAGATGGCAGCAAAAAACAAAAGTTTTTTATAAAACCAAAAGATTGCAATGTCTTTTACATGGCAGGGCTTTACAAAAGGGTGGAGCTTGAAGGTGGGATACTTGTAGATAGTTTTGTCATCCTTACAACAGAACCAGCTGAAGAAATAAAGCATATTCACAACCGCATGCCTGTGATACTGAAAAAGGAGTATGAAGACTTGTGGCTTTTTGAAAAAGGGAGCACCAAAGCGCTAAAAAGCTTGTTTTCTGTGTTACTTAAGCCATGGGAAGGTGAAATTGAGGCAGTCGAGGTAAAAAATAATTAAATTTTTTGTTTAAATGTAATATAATAAATTTGAAACAGAAGCTTTTAAGGTGATAGAAAAATGGAATTTGAAATGTATTTAAAAAATTTAGGTATTGAATTTCTAAAAGATCATCCATTAAAAGAGTTTACAACATTCAAGATAGGCGGAAAAGCAAGATATATAGTATTTCCCCAAAATACCGAACAGTTTATAGGAATACTAACTTTAATAAAAGAGAAAAAAATAAATTACATTGTTGTTGGGAACTGCTCAAATGTTCTTGTTTCTGACAAAGGCTTTAATGGAGCGGTAATTACGACAGTTAAGATAGATTCTTTTAAAATAGATGGGAATTTAATTGAAGCAGATTGCGGAGCAATGCTGTCTGTGATTGCCAAAAAAGCATGCGAAAAAGGTCTCAAAGGTTTAGAGTTTGCAGTAGGAATTCCTGGCACTGTTGGCGGAGCTGTATATATGAACGCGGGTGCATACGATAGCGAGATAAAAGACGTTTTTGAGTGGGCAGAGGTTTTGGATAAAAACTTAAATATTTTGAAACTTTCTAAGTCAGAAATGAAATTTTCTTACAGACACAGCAGATTAAAAGAAGAAAAAATGGTGCTTCTGAGGGCAGCATTTTCCCTTGAATTTGCTGCCAAAGAAGATATTCTTCCATTGCAAAAAGCAAGTGAGTTTTCCAAAAGACGCAGGGAAAAACAGCCTCTTTCTTATCCAAGTGCAGGTTCTGTGTTTAAAAGACCTCCAAACAACTTTGCAGGAAAACTCATTGAAGATGCGGGCTTGAAAGGGTATAGAATGGGCGGTGCGTGTATATCTGAAAAACATGCAGGGTTTATCGTAAATGTAGAAGATGCTAAAGCTGAAGATGTAAGAAAACTCATTTATCTTGCTCAAAAGACTGTATACGAAAAGTTTGGAATCTTGCTTGAACCTGAGATTCAGTTCATAGGCGATTTTGAAACACCGCTTTTTGCGCCAGAATACCCAAAATAAATACCCAAAATAAAAGATAAAAAAGGGTGATTTTGTTGGAGATAGTAATAATAACTGGCATGTCTGGTGCTGGTAAGAGCTTAGCAATAAGGGCGTTTGAAGACATGGGATTTTTTTGTATAGACAACCTACCACCGCAGTTTTTACCCAAGATTGCTGAGCTTGCAAGTGCAACAAAAGAGAAGATTTCGAGGATTGCTGCGGTTGTAGACATTCGTGGCGGTGAACTTTTTGATGACTTCAAAGATGTTCTACAGGAGCTAAAAAAAGATGACCGCAACTTTAAACTCCTCTTTTTAGATGCACATGATGAGGTTCTTATAAAACGGTACAAAGAGACAAGGCGAAAACATCCTCTCAGTTTTGAAGGTGACGGCAGCATTTTAGAAGCCATTCAAAAGGAAAGAGAAAAGCTTGAGGATATAAAAAGGTATGCTGACTTTGTGATTGATACATCCACGCTTTTGCCACGTGATTTAAAAGAAAAACTCTTTGAGATTTTTGTTCAGCAAAAGTCAAAAGAGGCAATGCTAATCACTATTATGTCATTTGGATTTAAATACGGGCTTCCGCTTGATGCTGACCTTGTTTTTGACGTCAGATTCATCCCTAACCCGTTTTATGTGGATACTCTCAAGTACAAAACAGGTAAGGAACCTGAAGTTAAAGAATATGTTTTAAAATGGGACGTCACAAAAAAATTCTTGCAAAAACTTTTTGACCTGATTTTATTTTTAATACCAAACTATGCAGAAGAAGGAAAAGGGCAGCTTGTGATTGCGATTGGCTGTACCGGTGGTAAGCACCGATCTGTCACAGTGGCTGAAGAGCTTTTCAAGGCTGTTGAAAACCAGGGATATAAAGTTTCAATATTTCATAGAGATATAGAGAAAGATAAAAAAGGGTGACATGCCAATGATATTTGATTTTTTAAAACCAGGTATTTATATAAAAAGATGGATTGTTTTAATGTTATTCAGTATTATTTTGATCTCAGCTTCGTTAACAAAAAGCATTGATATTTTTAATGTTTCAGTGGAACTTCGCACCTCTTTGCGCATAGGATTATTTGCTTTAGGAATTGGAGTTTTTTTGATTTCGCTGATGGGTTTAATAAAGGGTTTTATAAGGCTTTTGAACAAGAGTCTGCCATACAGAATAAGCCAGAAGACCATATTTGATGCTATATATTCAAAAGGGTTTTTGGAAAAAGGACCAAGGGTTGTTGCAATCGGTGGCGGCACTGGACTTTCTACAATGCTCAGGGGTATAAAGAATCTCACAGCAAACATCACAGCAGTTGTAACTGTTGCAGACGATGGAGGTGGGTCTGGAAAGCTCAGAGAAGACCTTGGCATGCTTCCACCGGGTGATATCAGAAACTGCATACTGGCCTTAGCAAATACAGAAGAGATTATGCAAAAGCTTTTGAGTTACAGGTTCAAGGAAGGAAGTCTTAAAGGTCAGAGTTTTGGTAACCTGTTCTTGGCTGCAATGACAGGAATCGCAGGGAGCTTTGAAAAGGCTGTAAAACTCATGAGCGAGGTTTTAGCAGTTCGAGGAAAAGTTCTGCCTGTGACTCTTGACAATATTAATCTTTGTGCTGAGCTTGAAGACGGCAGGGTAGTTGTTGGTGAATCAAAAATTCCTGAAGAGGTAAAAAATTCTAAGACCCCAATAAAAAGAGTTTTTATAACTCCTTCTGATGCAAAACCATATGCTGAGGTTTTGGATGAGATTGAAAAGGCGGACGTGATAATAATTGGACCGGGAAGCCTTTATACAAGCATAATGCCAAATCTTGTGTTCAAGGAGGTTGTTGAGAGTATAAAGAAAAGCAGAGCAAAGAAAATTTACATTGCAAACATCATGACGCAGCCTGGTGAGACAGACGGCTATCAACTGTATGACCATATTGAGGCAATAGAGAGACATTGCGGCGGAAGGATTTTTGACATTGTTATTGTGAACAACCAGCCAATTCCTCCAGAAGTGCTGGAGAGATACAGGGAAGATGGTGCACAGCCTGTCTGGAGTGACAAGAAAACAGTTGAGAAGGGATATACAGTGGTAGAAGAAGGACTTTTGAACATTTCTAACGGGCTTATTCGTCACAATTCAGCAAAGCTTGCAAGGGTTGTGAGTAACATCATCTATGGCAAGGATGTGATCCATGAATACAGGTTAGGGTATCTGAGATTGAAAAATTTTGGTAAGCCCTTTAAGAGCTGAAACACAGCAAAGGAAGCTTTCTTTTTGGGGGTAAACAAAAATGTCTTTTTCATCGACTGCAAAATCAGAAGTGAGCAGAAAGCTTTCTCAAAATTCCTGTTGTGTAAAAGCTGCGGTTGCAGCGTTTTTGAAGTTTGCAGGAAGCATATATGAGCTTGATGGGACGTTTTCATTTAAAACTTCATTTGAAAATGCTCAGACTGCAAGGTCTTTTTTCCTTCTCATGAAAAACGGGTTTTCAAAACACTGTGAGGTAAGTATCAAGAAAAATAGTAAGCTGCAGAAAAACTATGTATATACTATCTTTTTACCTCCAAGCAGCGACAACATAGGCGTTTTGAAAGACCTTCATTTTGTTAGAAAAGGTGCAAAAGAGTATCATCTCAGTTTTTCGTTAAAAGAGGAGCTTGTGAAGAAAAAATGTTGCAGAAAGGCTTTTTTGCAGGCAACATTTTTGTCATGCGGTTCTATTACAAACCCTGAGAAGATGTATCATTTGGAGTTTGATGTGAAGACAAAGGATGATGCGGAGTTTTTGCAGAAGGTTTTAAAGAGTTTTGAGTTTGAGGCAAAAATTGTTGAAAGAAAGTCTCATTATGTAGTATACTTAAAAGAAGGTGAACAGATAGTAGATTTTTTAAACATCATTGGAGCGCATTCTTCACTTTTAGAGCTTGAAAATATTCGCATAGTGAAAGAACTCAGAAACAATGTCAACCGCCTTGTCAACTGTGAAACAGCTAACTTAGAGAAGACTATAAATGCCTCTATGAGGCATATTGAAAATATTGAGTTTATCGAAAGAACAATTGGCATTGACAGCCTTCCACAGAATCTGCAAGAGATAGCACGCCTTAGAATAAAATACAAGGATGCCTCTTTGAAAGAACTTGGAAGTATGCTCAAAAATCCTCTTGGCAAATCTGGTGTCAATCATAGGCTGAGGAAAATAGATAAAATTGCCGAGGAACTTAGAAAAGGAGGAATAGTATATGCAAAGCCTTCACATGAAGATTGAAAATTCTCAGGGGATCTCTTCACGTGCTGCAGCCCTGCTTGTTCAGGTTGCAAGTAAGTTCAAGTCCCTCATTTTAATAGAAAAAGATGAGAAAAGAGCCAACGCAAAGAGTATAATGGGTTTGATGTCGCTTATGGTTGACTGTGGCGATGAAGTGACAATTATTACAGATGGTGAGGATGAGAAAGAAGCACTGGAGGCTGTTTTGAAACTTATTCAGTCAGATTTCAGCGAGCAGGTTGCTGATGAAATTACCCAGCAAGAAACAAAAAAGGAAAATAATAAAGAAAATAGCGAGAATGACAATGAATAAGTATTTTAGAAGAGCTGCTTAATTTTTTTTAAGCAGCTTTTTTTAAAATTTAGAAGAGAGGATGGTAATGGCATTGCTAAAAGATGAGCTTTACAGAAGAGTTTTGATTTTTGATGGGGCAATGGGTACTCAGCTTATTCAAAATGGTCTTAAAGAAGATGAATGTCCTGATTTATGGTCGGTTACACGACAGGATGTAGTTTCGTCTATTCACAGGCAGTACTTTGAAGCCGGGTCTGACTGTGTTGAGACAAATACCTTTGGTGCAAACAGAGAAAAGCTCAAAAAATATGGACTTGAAAATGAAGTTGAGAATATAAACAAATGGGCGGTTTGCCTTGCAAAAGAGGTTGCAAAAGAGTATGGAGGGTATGTTGGACTTTCTGTTGGACCAACAGGTAGACTTTTTGTTCCCTCAGGTGATCTGAGTTTTGATGAGGCAGAAAGAATATTTTACGAACAGATTCTAAGTGGAATTCAGGCAGGAGCGGATTTTGTTTCGATTGAAACTATGTCTGACATTAAAGAAGCAAAGGCTGCATTTTTTGCATACAAAAAGGTCAAAGAAGTGCTGAAAAAAGATATACCATGTTTGGTGTCTTTTACGTTTGAACAAAACAAAAGGCTTTTGATGGGAACTCCTCCAGAGGTTGCAGCATACTATTTCAGTTTAATTGGCTGTGACATTGTTGGTGCTAACTGCTCTGGAGGGGCAATACAGCTTTTAGAGGTTATTAAGCAGATGCAAGGTTTTTCGTCTGTTCCGCTTTCAGTAAAGCCAAACGCAGGACTGCCAAAAGTGGTTGATGGCAAGACTGTGTATGAAAGCTGCATTCCTGAGTTTGTGAATTTGGCAGATGAGTTTATTGAAAATGGAGTCAGGCTCTATGGTGGGTGCTGTGGCACAAACCCTGAGTATATAAGTGCAATATCGAAAGTTTTAAAAGGGAAAGAGGTTTCATTTGAAAGTGGTATACAGAAGAAGTTTACAACATCAATTTATTCCTTGCTTGATATTTCTCAAAAGTTTAGTTTTTATGAATTCAAGCTAACAAATGATTTTTCAAGCGAAACTATCTTCGAACTTGCAGGGCTTGAAGAGGATGCAATATTTGTTGATATTGATGAGAATGTAGAGCCTGAGGTTTTAAAAGAATTTTTAATAGAATCTCAGGATTTTTCAAAAAAACCTTATGTTTTTGATATAAAAACAAAATCTCATGCAGATGTTATTGAAAGGTATTACTTTGGCGTGTATGGAACAGTATCAAGCATACACGGCAAAAGCGCAGTCAAAGTGCAGATTTAAGAATAAGATGAGGAGGTTTTCAGTTGAAGAAGAGCTTTAGAGAGTTTTTGAAAGAACAGTCGACCGTAATTTTTGACGGTGCAATGGGCACAGAGCTTTTGAACAGAGGATTTTCGCTGGACTTTCCACTTGAGTGGGCAAATATAGCCAATCCTGAGCTTGTAAAGGAAATTCACACAGACTATATTTTGGCAGGCGCACAGTGCATAGAGACAAACACGTTTGGTGCAAATGAGTGCAAACTCAAAATTTTTGGGTTTGAAAACGAGGTTGAGAGGATAAACAGAAGTGCTGTTAAAATTGCAAAAGAGGTTGCAGACGATAAAGTTTTTGTCATAGGCAGTGTTGGACCGCTTGGGAAACCAGTTGGCAGTGGTTTTGAGATAGATACTAGACGAGCAAGAGAGGTGTACAAAAGACAGCTTTATTTTCTTTTAGATGAAGGGGTTGACGCTATAATCTTTGAGACAGCTGCATCAACACATGAGGTTCAAATCGCAATTGAAGCTTTGAAGGAGCTAAATGATAAAATTCCATATATAATTCAGTTTTCTTTTACCAAAGAGCTGAGCACAATATACGGGGAAGATATTTACATGGTTACAGAATTTTTAAAAGTAACAGATGCAGATGTTGTAGGACTTAACTGTGGGAATGGTCCACAAAAGACCTTAGAGGCTTTAAAGGTATTCTCACAGCATTTGAAAGGTCCATTTTCTGTCCAGCCAAATGCAGGGTATCCCCAGCTTGTGCAGGGAAGGCTTATTTATTCAACATCAGCTAAGTATTTTGCATCATTTGTTCCTGAATATATAAAGCTTGGTGCAAAAGTTGTTGGTGGGTGCTGCGGAACAACTCCTGAGCATATAAAAGCTATAAAGGAAAAAGTAAAAGAGTTTTTACCTAGCATAGAAGTTGAAGTGGTTGAGAGAAAAGAGGAACAAAAAACAGTTTTAAAAGACACTCCATCTGAGCTTTCTCAAAAGCTTGGCAAGAAATTTATCTTTACAGTTGAGATAAGTCCACCTAAGGGAATTGAACTTGAAAAGACAAAAGAGGGTGTGAAGCTTTTAAAAGATGCTGGAGCAGACACAGTAAACATTGCAGACTCTCCAATGGCGAGGGTCAGAATCTCTCCAATTGCTCTTGCTCATATACTCAAAGAAGAGCTGGGTATGGAGTCAATACTGCACTTTACATGCAGGGATAGGAACCTTATCTCTCTTCAGTCAGAGCTTCTGGGTGCAGCAGCGCTTGGGGTTAAAAATGTGTTGGCGCTTACAGGCGACCCACCATCAATTGGCGATCATCCACAGGCAAAACCAGTGTTTGATGTTAACTCTGAAGGTCTTGTTTTGATTTTAAGTAGGCTAAACAGTGGTACAGATTACATGGGCAATCCAATTGGAAAAGCAACAAATTTTACAATAGGCGTTGCGCTAAATCTCAATGCGGATGACTTGGAAAAAGAGATAGAAAAGCTCAAACACAAAATTGAAAATGGGGCGCACTTTATCGAAACACAGCCAATTTATAAACCTGAGACGCTAGAAAGGTTTTTAGAAAAGGTTAATTTTTCACTACCACCAATCTTGGGTGGAATTTTGCCGCTAAGGTCTTCACGCCATGCTGAGTTTTTACACAATGAAGTACCAGGAATCACAATACCCGACAAAATCCGAGAAAGAATGCGTTCTTCTAAAGAGCCTGCAAAAGAGGGAGTAGAGATTGCCTGTGAGATAGTTGAAAAAATAAAACATATGGTAAGTGGTATCTACATTATGCCACCCTTCGAAAAATATGAGATGGCTGTCGAGATAATTAAGAATTTTAAACATTAAAATAATTATAAAAAATGCAAAGAGGCTGCGAAAGCAGCCTTTTTATTTTTCTTTGACTTTCAATAGGAAAATATAGTATAATTTTCTCAATATAACATACTATCATTTAATTTTTCCTTGAGAGGAGAAACCTCAAAGATGAAAAAAGCATACCTTTTAAAAAAACTTAATTTAAGCCTTCTTGATGATGCACAACCAAATGAACTCATAATTCTTCCTCGACGCTTTGTTATAAATAAGCTCAAAGAAAGGCTTGTTGAGAAAAACCGAGTTCTTTTTGATACCGATATATTTACATTTGATGATTTAATAACCCCTGCCAAAAATGAGGTGCTAAAGACACGGAAGGTAATCACAAGGGAACAAGAGGTTTTAGTTGTATTTCAACTTCTCAAAAGTATTTTCAAAGGGAAAACAAACTTTGAAAATGTTTTGACATACGAGTTTACAAATCAGGTAATATACCTTTTGAATTTGATGTTTTTAGAATCAAAGGACTATTCTCAGAACAATTTTGAGTCAGCTGAAAATTATGGTTTTTTAATAAAGCTTTTTGAAAAGTACAAGGAATACCTTGACCAAAACAACCTTGTCAACTTTTCATACCTTCAGGATTTGGCAATAAAACTTTTTGAAGAAAACAGACTTGAGTTTAAAGACTACAGTTGCGCAAAGATAGCATTTTTTACAGATTTCAGATGCGACCAAAAGAGAATACTAAAACTTATTGCAGAGGAAATAACTGATATAGAAGTTTTTATGCCATTTTTTGATGATATTGAGATCTGCATAGAAACTGCCAAGTTTTTAGAATCGCTTGGATTTGACATAGTGTTTAGTACAAATAAAGAGTATTCATTGGGTAATTTAGACTCACCCTCTTGTCAGCTTAAAGTTTATTCCTATCCAAACATAATCCTTGAGATAAATTCTCTTGTAAAAGAGATTAAAAAAGACATCTCTGAAAGAAAAGCAGGTTTTGACAGGATAGCAGTTGTTGTGCCAAGTGTGGAAAGGTATAAAGATGCTTTGGTGCAGACATTTTCTGAGGAGATGTTACCTGTAAATCTTAGCTGTCAGAAGAGTCTTATAGAATTTGGATTTATCAGGTTTGTTTTAGAGCTTTTAGAGTTTTTGGGTGGAGAGTTTGATAAAAAGAATTTTGAACGGATAGTATCGCATAAATTTTTGAACACAGAAAAGGCAGACTTTGAGATTTTGTTTTCAAAGATGAAAAATATGAGTATTTTGGAGCTTGAGCAGATAGAATTTGTGCTTGAAGAGTTGGAGTTTTTTGCAAATTTATATGCATTTGATGATGTGATTGAAAACCTTATAAAGGTTCGGCGGGTTTTCAATAGACTAAAGAGAATAAAAAATGAATATGATAAATTGCCAAAGCCATTTGTTAGCTGGCTTGAAAATACTAGAAAAGTTTTTGAGAGATTAGGAATAACAAAACATGCTGAATTTGTAAATGACATTGAATTTATAAAGGCTTTTTATCATTTGAATGAGATATTCAAAAAAGGCCAGGAAGACTTTAAAGAATTTGACTCTGATTTTACTTTTGAAGAGTTTCTGGGTATTTTTAAAACCATTCTTTCTCAGAAGATGGTTGACGTTTCGATTAATATCTTAAGCGGCATTGATGTTCTCAGCATTCAAGATGTTCTGGGCTCTAATTATCAAAAGGTTTATCTGATTGGTCTTTCGGATGATATTTTGCCACGCTCAAATTCTGAAGGATTTTTACGAAACATGAGATTAAAAGAAGAGCTCATGCTCGATGAGATAAAGAATTTTGACTACATATTTCAAAAAGACCTTGTGCACTTTAGAACCGTTTTAAACTCCTATGATGTGTATATGTCATATCCTCGTTACTACCAAACAGAGACAAATAAGAGCCCATTTTTGGAGTTAGAAGGTATTGAAGAAGTACCTGTTTTAAAAAGCTACATACCAAGTGACGATAAGGTGACATACAGGGAATATAAGTTTATAAAGAATGTAAATAAAAAAGATGATGGGAAAACTTACACGTGTGCTGAGGTTCCAGAAATTAACCAGATAAAAGATAGAGAGCTTATTGAGTATCAGAGCTGTCCTTTGAAGTTTGCTTTCAAAAAGTTTGATGTTGACGAGAAAGAAAGAGAAGAAAAACATTTTCTTTCGAACTTGCAGCTTTTGTTTTCATGTATTCAAAAGATACTTTCCTCAAAAGATCCTCAGGAGACACTTGATTTTTTGCTTTCCAATATTCGCTATACGCATAATGAACCGGTTAAAAAACTTGCAGCTTTAGATATTATGCAAATATCTCTTGAAATTGTTGAGAGAATGAATGAATACGGGGTTGAAGAGTTTACTCCTCAAAATATGAAAGACAAGGTATTTGTAGTTAGAAAGATGTTTGAAGGAGTTGAACTTCAACTCTTTCCTAATTTTGTTGTAAAAATTGATGACCAAGAAATATGCGGCTTTGTAAAAGCAAAAATTTCGTCTGAAAAAGAGATTGACAAGATTTGGATTGCTAATTACATCTTTGAGCTGGACAAAGTTGCTGCCATATATCTTTTTGAAAAACCACGATTCGTAATTTATGAAAATACAAATGGTTCTTTGGATAAGTTAACTCAAGAGATCTTAAGTGGGATAAAAGAAGGGATCAATAAACTTGGTGAAATTGAAACTTATAAAAAAGCAAAGTCTGTTAAAAACTGTTTTTCTTGCGAATATAGCCATGTTTGTCTGTTGTTTTAAAAACAAGAACATCAGGGGATGGTTGTGAAAATGAGTGATATAATCATTTATAGTGCTTCTGCCGGGTGTGGAAAAACAGAAAACATAGCAAACTTGTACATAGACTTAATCAGCCAGAAAAAGATTTTACCGACTGAAATTGTCTGCATAACGTACACTGAAAAAGCTGCAAGGGAACTTAAAAATAGAATAATCTCAAAAGCAAAGCAAAGAAGGCTTGATTTGCTCACAATTTCAAAGATTCAAAACTCCCATATTAAGACCATACATTCATTTTGTATGTATCTTTTAAGATTTTACTGGGCATGGGCAAAGGTTGATGCAAACTTTAAAATTGTCCCTGAAATAGACAGACTGATACTTGAACTTATAGACGATTATCTTTCAGTTTTTCCTGCAACTTTGGGGAAGCTGCCGCAGGAGAGGTTTTTCATTGAGGAGTATTTCCACTTTGCTGAAAGCATAGCACAGGAGTATTCCAACTCAGCAAAGTATGTCGGGAAAACTTGTCACCTTGAAAGTGAAACTTTTTACATTTTTGAGCATTTGTCAGACAGGTTAAATGACCAGTTTTTAAAAGAACTCACATACGATTTGGTTTTGCAGAGGACCTTTGAGCTTTTAAGCGTTCCAGAGGTAAATAGAGATGTAAAAAACAGATTTAAATTCTTAATTGTCGATGAATTTCAAGATTCAAACTTTTTGCAAAAATCGATATTTGAAAATATTGCTGAAAACATTTATTATGTGGGAGACAAAAAACAGTCCATTTACCGTTTTCAGGGTGCAGAGCCAGAGGTTTTTGATGAAGCTATGGAAAACTGCAGTCAGGTTTTAGAACTCTGTGAAAACTTTAGAACAAACTCTGAGCTTGGCAAAAAGATAGACAAAATTGCTACAATACTTTTTCCGGACTACAAGCCGCTTTCTTACAAGCATCAAGCTGACGGATTTTTAAAGGTTGTGGAGATTGTAAATAAAGCAAGAGAAGAGATTATTCAAAATGAAGCTATTTATGTTGCAAAAAAGATAAAAGAGATGGTTGAAAGTGGTTTTGAGATAAGTGTGGGTGGCAAGCCAAAAAGAAAGGTAAAATACTCTGACTTTGCAGTGCTGTCGCGAAAAATTCAAAACATTGCTCATATTTACAAAAGGGTGTTTGAGGATTATGATGTTCCACTTGATATTAACTTCAAAAGAGGGCTTTTGGAGCAAAAAGAGATAGTACCGCTTTTAGGCCTTCTTGAGATTTTGCAGTATCCAGACAAAAAATCCGGGTACTTAAGACTTCTTGCAAATGACATATTTAAAGTGGACAAATTCACGCTTCTCTTTTACGAGATGAGCAAAATAGAATGCTATGTTCCAGAAGATGTTTTAAAATTTATTGCAAAACAGCGTGATAACCTGTTTGTCCAAAAGATTTCAGAGATTTTATATGAGTTTGAAGACATGTTCGAATATAGCTACAAGGTCTACAAGTTTTTTGGCAAGGGTGCATACGAAAATGTCAGACTTTTCTATGACTTGGCAGAAGAGAGCAAAAGTTTTTCGATAGAAGAACTTTACAATTTTATAAATTATCAAGGCGAAAGGTTTTCAAGCTTTTCTTCTCTTGATGACAGCGCAGTACTTATCAGCATACATTCAGCAAAAGGACTCAGCTTTCCAATAGTGTTTTTGGTCGGACTTTGCGAGAGCACAGGGTACTTTCCGGGCAGAAGTCCAAAACTGAGAGGCTCTTATGATACAAGCACAAGAGAGTATAGAATTGCTCCTTTTTGGATGGAAAAAGAATACACAAGAATAAAGAATATATCAAAACAGCAGGAAAAAGAAGAGGGAAAAAGGCTTTTTTATGTTGCCATAACAAGACCGATGGCAGGGCTTTTCTTGATAAACTCAAGCTTAAGAGAAGCTATAAAGAAAAGAGGAGGGGTAAAGTCGTTTGGTGAAGAGGTGGGTTTGAATTACATTCTCGCAAAGGCAGAGGAGATTGGAATTGAAAAAGAAGTTGTGGAGATAAAAGACACTGAAGAAGATCTATCTAATGATTTTACTTGTAAACAGAAAAATACAATTGAAAGTACATTACCTCTAATGATTTTACCTGACGAGTTTGAAAATAGGTTTAAGTTTTTGTCACCTTCACACATAATGGATTTTAAAAGATGTCCTGCCATGTTTTCGTTAAAGTATATTATGGGTCTTCCAGTTTTTGATGAACTGAGCTCAAAAGAGGAGATACAACAGAACGCAAAAGTACTTGGTACAACCGTTCACAGAGTTTTAGAGCTCACGAGCTTGAAAGATATTAAGAGTTTGGATACCAACATTGCCTTAGCCGTGCTTGAAAATGACTTTGAAAGTGAAAAGATTGTGAGAGAGCTTATTTTAAACTTTTTTGAAAGTCAGTTTGTAAAGGAAATCAAAGATAAAGTGATAAAAGAGGAAAGCGAAATTAGATTTTATTTCAAACTTGGCAATCAAATGATATATGGGATAATTGACAAGGTGTACCATCTTGAAGATAAGATTTTCCTTGTTGATTTTAAAACGAACCTTCATTTTGATGATACAAAATTCAATATTTACATTCCACAGCTTTTCATTTACACAATGGCAATGAAAGAAAGATTTCCACAGAAAAATATTTTTTCTTCTATCTTTTGGTTAAGAGAAGGTAGAAAGTTTGACTATGAACTAAAAGAAGAGCACCTTGAAGATGTGATGGATGTTATAAGAAGGATAAGAAGTATTAAAAGTAGAAAGGATGTGCTTGCAATAATAGAAGATTGTGTGAAAAAGGATTGTTGTGGCTGTGAATATGAATTTTATTGCAAGGATGAGCAAAATATTAAATTGATAAGGAAAAAGCTTGAATAGATTTTCTTTTTTCCTTGTTTTTAAAAAATTAGAGGTTTGCAAATAGTGATAAAAAGAGGTTAAAATAAAATACGTGGTGGTTTGACAAAAAAGAATATAATCAAGAGATTATTTAAAAGGAGATATAGAATATGCTTGTTGATTTTATGAAAATATCAACTGTTGACTATCCGAAAAAGATTGCAGCTACTTGTTTTTTTGGTGGCTGCAATTTTTCGTGCCCATTTTGCTACAATTCACAGCTTGTAAACTTCAAAGGTGAGTTTATGGATGACAATATCTTTTTTGAGTACTTGGATAAAAGAAAAGGTATAGTTGATGCGGTATGCATAACAGGTGGAGAACCAACTTTGAATGAAGAGTATTTAACTGAGTTTATAAAGAAAATAAAAAATCGTTCATTACTTGTTAAACTTGACACAAATGGTTCAAGACCGGAGGTTTTACAAAGGCTTTTAGATGCTGGTCTTCTTGACTATGTCGCGATGGACGTAAAAGCCCCACTTGAAAAATACCCCCAGATCACAGGCTTTTCTGACGTTGACAAAATCAGAAGGTCAATAGAGATATTAAAAAATTCAAATATCGACTATGAATTCAGAACAACGGTGAACAAACACCTTCATACAGTTGAAGATATATTGAATATTGCAAGACTTCTAAAAGATGCCAAGCTTTATGTCATAAAACCTTATAAATACACACCTGAAGTTTTGAATGAGAAAATAAGTGGCACCGAAGACTTGGAGATAGAATACTTGCAAGAGATTTACAATCGTGCAAAACAGGAAGGTATCGACAATATTAAAATTGGTGGCAAAGTCTAAATTTTTTGCTATTTATAGCGGTTTTACACATACGGGGTGATTTTTATGACAAGGATCAAGGCACAGCTGCAGCAGATGGTTTTAGCATTCAAAGAGATAAATCCAAACGCTAAAAAGATCCTATTTTTTGAGCCCATTTTCACTATTCCCTATGCCATGTATATCATCTACTCTTCACTTTACATGACAAGAGTGGGAGTAAAGGATTACCAGATAGGACTGCTGTCAACAGTGTTGAACCTGGTGATGCTTATCACATCACCATTTGCAGGACTGCTTGTGAACAGGTTTGGACGCAAAAAGGTTCTCCTCATTGGCGATTTTCTGTCGTGGTGCGTGTATGCATATATATTTTTCTTTGCAAAAGATTTTACATGGTTTCTAATTGCTACCATTTTTAACGGACTTATGAGAATTCCTGAACTTGCATGGCGACTTCTTTTAATGGAAGATGCAACCGAAAACGAAAGAGTTGCAATCTATTCTGTAACTGTATTTGTGTGGAATATGGGTAACCTTTTTGCGCCTGTAATGGGCGTCCTTGTTGCAAGGTTTGGCTTGATACCTGCAACTAAATGGACAGTCCTTGCGTTTGGGATTTTAGTAAATATACTAATTGTTGTAAGACATCTTGTGACGTCTGAAAGCTCTGTGGGGCAAAAACTTGCGCAGGAAAATTCTGATAGCAATAATAATGGTTTTTCAGAGTGGTTTGACAGTTTAAAGTATATGTTCAGAAACAGGCAACTTCTACTGATAGTACTTGTCACCATATTTGGCAACGTTGCCCTGATATTCAGAGACACATATAAAAATATTTACTTGAGTGAAGCTTTGCATTATCCAGATAGTATAATTTCGGTGTTTCCTACGCTGTGGAGTACGGTAGCCCTTATATTTGTAATATTTTTAATTCCGAACCTCAAAGAACAAAAACATGATAGTGTTCTTTTTTGGGGAATGCTCTCAATTACAGTTTCAAATGCTCTGATTTTGGTTGCACCACCTGGAACGTTTGGCTTTATTTTGATGATAATTGTAACAGTGCTTGGCAGCATAGGAGCTGCAGTATATTATTCATTTGTTGATGCTATCTTGGCAAATTCTGTTGATGACAGCAGAAGAGCGCATGTGTTGTCAATCACAATGTTTTTAATCTCTCTTTTTTCCATGCCGGTTGGTGCAATAGCCGGGCAGTGTTATACCTTTTCAAAAAGTTTGCCTTTTGTACTTGCTACAATCTTTACTCTTTTGTGCACAGTTTTGATTTTCTTCAAGGTAAGAATAAAAAGAGCCCAAGAAAGACAGTAACTTGACGCTATTGTTCGGATATAATTCAAAGTAATTACAAAGGTTGCAAGGATTTTTTCAAAGGTATAAAATAAAAAACAAAAGTAAAAGTATCTGGGGGTGTGAAATGCCAACAGTCAAAGATGTTGCCAAAAGAGCTGGTGTTTCTGTTGCAACAGTTTCAAGGGTTTTGAATAATTCAGAAAAGGTTTCTGAACAAACGCGACAGAAGGTTTTAAAGGCGATAGAAGAACTGGGATTTAAGCCTAACCTTCTTGCAAGAAACTTCCGAAAAGACAAGTCAAATCTGATATTAGTTATACTTCCTACAATTGCCAATGCATACTTTGCACGTGTTGTTAAAGGTATTGAGGATACTGCACGAAAGAATGGTTATGGAATACTTCTTTGCACAACGCAAAACAGCCCTGAGATTGCAGCTGAGTATTTAAAGCTTATAGAAAGAAAACAGGTTGATGGGGCAATAATTGCATCTGCAAAGATTGAGATTGATTTTTGCAAAGAGCTTGACACAAAAAGGATTGTTCAGGCATGCGAGTTTTATCCTTTTTTGGACACTTCATTTGTAACAATAGACCACAAAAGAGCCTTTTATGACGTTGTAGACTACCTCATAAAAAAAGGCAAGAAAAATATTTTATGCGCAATTGGAAACGAGGAGATTCCTTCTGAGTTTGAAAGGAAAGAAGGATACAGAAAAGCTCTTGAAGAAAATGGACTTGAGTTTAGAGAAGAGAACGTCATAAGATGCAGCTATGGTTGGGCAGAGCTTTATGAGAAGCTCAAAAACCTTTGTTGTCTTAAAAAATATGATGCAATTGCCTGCTCTTCAGATTTGATGGCAGTTGGGGCGATAAAGGCTGCCAAAGCTCTGGGACTTAAAGTCCCTGATGAGTTTTCTGTGACAGGTTTTGACAATATCATGATGTCAAGGCTGTATGAGCCATCAATCACAACAGTTGCACAGCCCATGTACTCAATAGGCGAAAAAGCTGCTCAGATTTTGATTGATACGCTTGAAACCCCTGGTACTTTAAAACAGCAAAGAATTATACTTCCTCATGAGCTCAAAACAAGAGAGTCTGCCTGATGTTTATTTTTTATTTTAAAACCATTGTAATTGATTACACAATAGTATATAATGATATATGTAATCATTTACACTAACGAAGGGAGAAGACCAAATTGACAAAAGTAAGACTTGCAATAATTGGATGCGGTTCAATAACAAAGCACAGACATGCGCCGGAGGCAAAGCAAAATCCCAATGTTGAGCTTGTTGCTGTATGTGACAGGAATTTAGACCATGCAAAAGCTATTGCAGAAAAATTTAAAGTTGGAAACGTCTATGATGATTACGAAAAGATGCTCAAAGAAATAAAACCTGATGCAGTAATAGTTGCAACGCCAAATTATCTTCATGCTGATGCTACTATAAAAGCTTTAAAAGAGGGTGCTCATGTTCTTTGTGAAAAGCCAATGGCAACAACAGAAGATGAGTGCAGAATGATGGTAGAAACTGCAAAAGAGACAGGCAGGTTTTTAATGATTGCTCATAACCAAAGGTTTAATAGTGCCCACAAAAAAGCAAAAGAAATAATTCAAAGCGGTGAGCTTGGGAAGGTTCTAAGCTTTAAGACAACATTTGGTCATGGAGGACCTGAGAGCTGGAGCTCAGACAAGCCTGATACATGGTTTTTCCATAAGGATTTGGCTGTATTTGGTGCTATGGGTGACCTTGGCGTTCATAAGATTGACCTTATGAGGTTTTTGCTCGGGGAGGAGTTTGTTGAGGCAGCTGCGTTTGTTACAACTCTTTCCAAAAAGTATCCAAATGGCCAGCTAATTGACGTTGACGACAATGCAGTCTGCATTTTAAAGACACAGAGCGGCGCAATTGGAACGCTTACAGCTTCATGGACATATCCAGGAAGTGAAGATAACTCTACTGTAATCTACTGTGAGAAGGGTTCAATCACGCTTTACGCAGACCCAAAATTTTCGATGATAATAAGATATGCAAACGGTCAAAAAGCATATTTTGAGCTTGACACAATGCAGACAAACGAAAGACAAACAAAATCAGGTGTGGTAGACGAATTTATTGATTGTATCTTGACTAACACACCACCTAAAATTTCTGGGGAAGAAGGCTTAAAGACAATGAAGGTTGTGTTTGCATGTTTTGAGTCAGCAAAGACTGGCAAGATTGTGAGGATTGATTATTAAACATTGGGTAAGATTCAAAAAATAAAAAGAGGAGCTGACGATAGCATGAAACTTGGGTTTTTAACAGCCTGCCTGCCAAAACAAAGCCTTGAAAATCTTGTTGTGTGGGCAAAAAGTGTTGGTTTTGAGATGTTGGAGGTTGCGTGCTGGCCTGTAAAAAATACAAGAGACTACTCTAGCACAACCTTGGATGTTGTAAGGCTTACAAGAGACGAAGCAGAAAGAATCAAAAAGCTTTTTGAACAAAACAATATGCAAATTTCTTCTCTTGCATACTATGACAACAACCTGCACCCTGATCTTGTGATAAGAAAATCTTACCATGACCATTTAAAAAAGGTGATTGATGCAGCAAATCTTCTTGGAGTCAAGTATGTTGGGACCTTTGTTGGGAGAAACTATAACAAAACAATCAAGGAAAACTTTGACGAGTTTGAGATTGTGTTTAAAGAGATTTTGGAGTACGCAAAGGAAAAAGGAGTTTCTATTATAATAGAAAATTGTCCTATGCCAGGCTGGAACTCAAACGGTGGTTGGACAGGTACAATTTCGTATTCACCTGAGCTTTGGGAGGAGATGTTCTCAAGGCTTCCGTATGACAACTTTGGTTTGAACCTTGATCCGTCACACCTTATTTGGCTTGGGATTGACCCTGTTTCGGTCATAAAAGAGTTCAAAGACAAAATATTCCATGTCCATGCAAAGGATACTCAGATTTTGAAAGACAAGCTTAATAAATATTCCATTTTTGGTAGCCAGATTCAAAGAAAAGATGAATGGGATATGGGTTACTGGGTGTACAGAATGCCAGGTCGTGGCGAGATTGATTGGAAAGCATTTTTGAAAGAACTAAAACAAAACGGCTATAGCTTTGTTGTGAGCATAGAACATGAAGACCCAGAGTATGAAGGAACTGAAGAAAAAGTAAAAGAGGGACTAAGGCTTGGGTTTGAATATTTAAAGGATGTTATCACTAAAATATAACAACGTATATATTTTAACAACGTATACATTTTTGCGGTTGGCAAAGATTAGTTTTTGCCAACCTTTTTATTTATAATGCTTATATAATGCTTACTTAAGATATAAATTATAAAAATGTAAAATATAGTTGACAGTTAAGAAAAATTAAAAGTATAATATTGTCAAAAAATACTATATAGACGAGGGGAAAGGATAGAATGAAGAAAATAACAAAACAAATTGTGTCATTGCTGCTTTTGTTATCTTTTTTAACCACTAATGTATTTTTTAATCTCACAGCCTTTGCTCAGCAAGTCAGCACAGTTCCTTCTGATCAGCAGAATTTTCTTCAAATGAGCGAGGAGGAATATAAAAATTATAAAAAAAGCCTTGCTCCACAAGTTGAGACAAAGTCAATCTCGCGCTTAACTACTTTTTCCACAAACTCAGCTTTTCTGTCAGCGTCAGTTCAAAATACATCACAGCTTATTGGCAATGATTTTATAGAATATTTTCTTGAAGCTGTAAATAATACTGAAAAAGGCCGTTTTACAATAGGAGCAAGAAAAGGTGATCCTTCAAATCCAAATGATGATGGTAAAATAATGCTTTATGGACATCCTAGAGCATGGTCAAGCTATACAACAGTCAATATTGATGGTTCATACTTTATTTTCAATCCTTCATCTTTTTTATACAGTGGAACCACTTCATTGTGCCAGCAAGTAGCAAATGAGGTATATATTGTTCAAGAGCTTTCTATTGTCAAAAGTGCCACAACTCCAAGAGAAGATACTGTTCAGATAAAGTATAAAATAAAAAATAGTTCAACAGGAGCTAAAAATATTGGTCTTAGGATAATGCTTGACACAATGCTTGGAAGTAACGATGGAGCACCATTTAGAGTACCAGGGCTTGGAGCAGTTACTAACGAGATTGAACTTTCTGGTGATAATATACCCGAATATTATCAAGCCTTTGATACACTTACAAATCCCACTATAATAACTCAAGGGATATTTTATACAGATAAAGGAAATAGACCAGATAGAGTTCAATTTGCTCACTGGTCAAATTTGTATCGTACTCCATGGAATTACACAGTTAACCCAAATGTGAGGTTTTCTAATGGTACTTCATATGGTGGTGACAGTGCTGTTGCAATATATTGGGAAAATGAAATTCTTCTTCCTAATGAAGAAAAAGAGTTTGTAACATATTATGGTATAGGCGAATTTACACAGGAACTGAGACCACCTTTAGCGGTAAGTCTAACATCTGTAAGTGAAATTCAAGCAAATGAAAATGATTATTATCCAAATCCTTTTACTGTAACAGCTTATATAATGAACAATTCAAATGTCCAGGTAAACAATGTAAAAGCAAAGATTGTATTACCTGACGGACTTGATATTGAAGAAGAAGCTGAAAAAACTATTGACAGTTTAAAACCAGGAGAAGAACGTTTAGTTTCGTGGAAGGTATTCGTTGAACCGTTTACGGATGAAACCACGTTGACTTATTCTGTTGCAGTTGTGGCAGATAATGTTGAGGGTAAAGTTTTATCAAGAACAATAAAAATACCTCCCCATCCAGCTGGCGACCAGTTTTTATATCAAACTGGAATTGAGACCATTGAGAATGGCACAAGCTGTTTAGTAGGTGAGCCTGTAAATCCAGCGGTGGGTAATTTTGTAACAAGTTCTGATGATATTTCTATTGAGGGTAGTAACAAGATAGTATTTAGCAGATTTTATAATTCTATTGATTCATACAAGGGCATATTTGGCAATAATTGGAGATACTCATTTGATTTTAAACTTAAAAAAGTGGGCGAAAAACTAAGAGTATTTTTTAATGATGGGCATGCAGAAGATTTTGTTTTTAATCAAGATATTGGCAAATATATATCAATTTTTGATAACAAAAAATTTATCACTAAAAACCAGAACGATTATATACTTGAACTCAATGGAGAGGTCAAATTCTATTTTAATTTGGACGGGCAATTAATAGCAATAGAAGATGAAAATAGCAATAAAACAACTCTGGTTTATGAGGATGGTAGACTTGTAAAAATTGAATCTTTGATTGGATATTTAACCTTCCATTACAATACAGATGGATATGTGACAAAAGTTACTGATAACAATGGGCGTTTTGTTGAATATGGCTATGATGGGGACAGGTTAATTTGGTTTGCAGATGTTGAGGGGAACAGATACAGATATGAATATGACGAAAAAGGAAGACTTACAAAAATAATAAATCCGCTTGGAGTTTCAGAAGTAGTAAACGTATATGATGAAAAAGGCAGAGTAATAAGTCAGCAAACAGCAGACGGTAGCTTGCACACATTTGTGTATGATGATGTTGCTCACACTACCACATATATTCAGCCAAATGGAGCTAAAATTGTTTATAAAAAAGATGGTAAATACAGAATATTCGAACATGAATTTGAAGATGGAAAGGTTCAGTATGTCTTTGACGACAACAATCAGATAATTGGTTATATTGACAAGAATAACAACAGTTACAGGTACGAATATGATGAAAAAGGCAACCTAATAAAAGAAATTAATCCTCTTGGCTTTGTTACACAATTTGAATATGACAGTAGAGACAATTTAATAAAAATTAGAAATCCCGATGGAACTGCTATTACTTTTGAGTATGATGATAAAGGCAATGTGATATTAACAAGAGATGAAGTTGGAAGAGAAACCAAGGTAGAATATAACGAAAAGGGTCTTCCTAAAAGAATTATCTATCCAAATGGAGCAGTTCAGGAGTTAGAATATGATGAGAAAGGAAACGTAACAAAAGTAAAAGATCCATTGGGAAGTATAACCACTTATGAGTATGACACTTTCAACAGATTAATTGGGATGATTAAGCCCGAGGGTAATAAAACAGTATTTCCGTGGACAAAAGCAGGTTATATATCCTCAATAAAGTATCCTGACAATACGTCTCAAGAATTTGAATATGATGCTAAAGGCAATGTGACAAAAATAATTGACCAGCTTGGAAGACAAACAATTTACAAATACAATGAAATTGGCAAGCTAAGTGAGATAACAGATGCGGTTGGTAGGGTGACAAAATTTGAATACGATAATATGTGGAATTTGAAGAAAATAATAAAACCGGATGGCACTTTTATAGAATATTCATATGATAACTTGAACAGGCTTGTTGCAGTGAAAGATGAAGAAGGATTTATTGTGAAGTACGAATACGACCCTAACGGTAATGTGACCAGAGTAGTAAGTGGTAGAGGGAAAGAGACCAAGTATGTTTATGATGCTCTTAACAGAGTTATAGAAGAAATTGACGCAAAAGGCAGAAGTACAAAATTTGAGTATACCTACGATGGCAAGATAAAGAGAATTATTGATGCGCAGGGAAATGTAACCGAATATGAGTACAATCCAGCAGGTGAACTTGTTGCTAAAAAAGATGCACAAGGGAACATTGTAAAATACAGCTATAATGCGCTTGGGCTCATTAGCACTGAAACTGACGAGGTTGGAGCAACAACACGCTATGAATACGATTTAAAAGGGAATTTAGTCAAGATAACCTTTGCAGATGGTTCAACAAACAGATTTGAATATGATAGAAACGGTAATTTGAAGAAATATATTGATGCCAATGGTCAGGTTACAGAGTATTACTATGATAACTGTGACAGATTAGTCATGACAAAAGATGCTCTTGGCAGCACTAAAAGATATGAGTATACGCCAACAGGAAAGCTGAGCGCAATTATTGATGCAAAGGGTAACAAGACCACATTTATATATGATGCTGTTGATAGACTTGTAGAGGTAATTTCGCCTGATGGTGCGCGGGAAATATTTGTTTATGATTCAAATGATAACGTAATAGAAATTCACAAATTTATGGGAGTAACAAAAGAGACAATAGAAAGAATGAACAAAACAAAGGGTGAAAAGTATTCGGAGCAGTTGAAGGAAATAGTAATAAAGTACAAATACAATAAAAGAGGGCAGTTAGTATCAGAGCAAGATGCGTTAGGCAATGTAAAAGTTTATACCTATGATGCAGATGGAAATTTAATTGAAAGTGTTGATAAGAACGGCAACACTACAAAGTATGAATATGATGCAGTGAACAATCTTTCAAAGATAACCTATGCAGATGGGAAAACTGTGGAGTTCAAGTATGATAATTTAGACAGGCTTGTTGAAGTAAATGATTGGTTAGGAAGCAAAAAATATGAATATGATGTTTTGAGTAGGGTAACAAAAGTAGTTGATTACAAAGGCAGAGCATTTGAATACAGTTACACCAAAAGAGGAGAAAAGGCTGCAATAAAATATCCTAACGGGCGATTGGTGCAGTACGAATATGACGTTGTTGGCAGGTTAATAAAAGTTACAACTGATGGTAAAGAGACAAAGTACAAGTATGATGCTAAAGGTAATCTAATAGAAAAGATATTGCCAAATGGAGTAAGAAGTGTTTATGAATATGATGCGGTTTCACAGCTGACAAGACTTGCAAATTACGGTTCAAAATCTAAGATACTAAGTGAAATACTGTACAAGTATGATCCAAACGGGAACAAAATTTATGCAGAAAAGAGGATAAACGAAAGAGAGATAGGTAAATTAGCAGGAATAACTGAAGGAAAAGTATATTATGAGTATGATACACGCAATCAACTTATAAAAGTAAAAAGAGAAAATGGGTTTGAAGAGAGATATTTTTACGATACACTTGGCAACAGGGTAAGAAAAGAAGAGTATGCGGGAAGGATACTTGCAAATGTAATTGACTATAAATACGACGATGAACAGAGGTTATACGAAATAAAGGCCACAGGACTTATTGACTGCATAAAACTGCCAGAGATCAAAATGGAATATGACAGCGAAGGAAACTTAATAAGTATAAAATCTGGCAGGACAGAGATTATAAGAAATACATTTGATGTTCGGGGAAGGCTTACAAAGGTAAATACAATATGGGGAATAGAAAGTATATACACATATGATTCATCAGACAAAAGAGTAAATAAAATAGTAGAGCTATCGAGAGACTTGTCAAGAATTTTGTGTTTCCAATTTATAACGTAAATTGTAAAGTTGGGTTATGTTGTTAATGCATTTTCTAATGCTGGGAACTCCATTTTTCCATTTTGTACGGCGTAAGTTCTCTCGCTGTAAGTAAATATTAATTTCTAAGACTTCAACAGACTGAAAGTATCCACCTGAATTTACTCTAATCTTCTCAATCATGCTATTTACACTTTCAACGGCGTTTGTGGTATAGATATGCTTTCTTAATTCCTCAGGGTATTTCATATGTGCAAGATAAAACTCTGCTTTTTCTGATATTGCTTTAATAAATCGAGGATATTTTGAAAGGTATCCATTGCAAAGTTCTTTAAATTTCAGTACAGCTTCGTCAAAATCGGAGGAAGAAATTCTAAGTCTGTCTAAACTCTTGTTAAAAGCTGAAGCATCTTCTTTTGTCATATGTTTTCTGACATTACGTTGGAGATGGACAAAACACAGTTGATGGTCAGCAAGAGGATAAGCAAGTTTGACAGCATCTATAATACCAGGAAAGTCATCACTTATGACAATTAAAACTTCTTTAAGACCTCTTGTAATTAAATCGTCAAAAACTTTCATCCAATCAGCCTTATTTTCTTTGCCAAAGAAAGTGTAGATACCAAAAATATCTTTTTTACCTTCTAAGTCGATGCCGAGGACAACATAACAAGTAGCTTGTTTAACCTTAGAATTATCCTTAACTTCACAATGATAACCATCGATGATAAGAGCAAAAGTACTTGTTGGTAGTTCTCTTTGTTTGAATAACTGAAGTTCATTTTTAAGGTCTTCTTTGATTTTTAGTATTTCATTTTCGGAATATGGAAGATTCAAAGCTTTCAAAGTTTGAACAAGGGAACTTTCGGAATAACCATTGACAACTAAAGACATAAGAAGGTCGGTGTACGAACTATCAACTCTTTTGTAGCGGTCAGGGAGGATAGAAGGTCGGAAATTACCAGTACGCGTGCGAGGGACAGAGATTTCAAGACTGCCAACAGGTGTTGCAAGTTTTCTATCGTAAAAACCATTACCTTTGTCATTGTCGTTTTTAGCAAGGTATACTGCTCTTTCCGATAACATAAAGCAATCGAGCAAGTTTTCTAAGAGTTGCTTTAGAGCTGGGCGATTAGGATCATCTTTGGAGCAATACATATTTAATACTTGCTCTACAGCCATGTTTTTAGCAGTTTCGTAAATTTCGTTTTTATTCATTCTCAGTGACCCCCTTTGATGATTATTTCAATACTAATTATACAGTGGACACAATTTTATTTTAACTCCCGCTATCGAAATTTAGCAAAGATATACTTAGGAAATATCTAAACGACGGAAGAGTTAGCAGAATTCAGGAAAGATGTGAAGAGTTAATAAATAACAAAAGATACAGGGCAGAATATGAGTATGTATATGACGAGACAAGTGAAAGTGACGATTTAGTAGCAATTAATACAAATTATGGAGTAGATGAAGAGTATATATATGGAAATGGTATAATAGGAGCACAAGTAAAAGAGAGAGGAAAACTATATAGCTACTATTATCTAACAGATGACTTATTCAGCCCTCAGATAATCGTTGATGCGACAGGCAAAGTAGAAGGATATAGAGCATATAGCGAATTTGGCGAAAAAGTAGTAGAGATAGGGAAAATAAGAGGGTTAGATGTAGTAGGATTTACAGGTTACAAAGAGGATAAAGAGAGTGGATATTTATATGCAGCAGCGAGGTATTATTTACCGCAGGTAGGAAGATATATAAGTAAGGACAGGATATTTGGAGAGATAGCCGAGCTTACAAGTCAGAATCCATATGTATATTGTTTGAACAATCCGCTGATATATGTAGATCCGAGCGGAGAGCTAAGTGTAAAACAGAGCATATTGTTAATCCAAGGATTGGGATTGGGTTTATGGGAAGTTGCAAGGGAACAATTAAAAGCATTAGGAGATATTATCAGTTTTAGGTTTATAGGAGCATTTATTGATATAGCAAAAGCTTTACCGAAATTATTAAACAGTGATGTTATAAAGGAATTATTGAAGAGTTTATATGATAGGTATGTAGAACCTGTTGAATATGTTATAAAGCATACAAGAGAAGTGTTTAGTGGCAGAACATGTAATGAAGAAGTTAAGGAATATGGAAAGAAGTTAGGAATAGTAGTTGGGACAATAGTAGCCACAGTAGCAGATATTATATTGGGCAAAAAAGCGATAGAATTAGGCGCAAAGTTAATACAGAAGTTAGGTAATATAAGTAAGAGAGTAAAAGGTTTAATTTGGAAGGTAGCAGAAGCAGCACCTAAGAAGAGGATTACGCTTGAGTATTTGATTGAGACCGCTAAATTTGTTGAGAAAAAGAAATCTACCGGATTATATATTTATGAAAAAAGTGGTGGTTTTGAGAATGCTTTAAGAGATTTCTATAATTTAGAGCCAAAGAATGTAAAAATAATTGAAGGAACATATAAGGGAGATATTCAAATAACATATGTAGGAGATTTAAAAGATGGGGAGAAAGTAATTGTAAGACTGAAAAGTGATGAGGGAAGACCAACGTTGGAGATACAAAAGTTTAGTGAAATATCAAATAGATGTAAACCAAAGATAAAAATCAGGTATAATGATAATTAGTTTTTTCTTAGTTGTTAAATTAAATGCAACAATGAAAAATTAAAGCCATAGCTTCAAACAGTCTATAATTGTAGTATGGAATGGCAAAACCATACGCAAGGAGGTTTGAAGCTATGGCTTACAATAAACATACTACAAAAAGAATTAAGATTTGAACACTCAAGCAGAGTATATAACAATAGCAATGACAAATTGGAGTTATAATAATTAGAAAAATGGCGAAAAAATTAGCTACAAGAGTAAGTGCAATTTTCCTTTGAAGCAAAAATAAGTACAACACCTTGCGAAAAAATAATACTTAAAGTTTATTTAAAAAACACTTTAGTGTAACTAGAAAACAATTTGTTAAAAAAAGAAAACAAAGCAAGAAATAGTAGGAAATGTAAACTATCAGACGAGATATGTTTATGAAGATTCAGAGATTATTGGGAAATAAGTTCATCAAGTTAAGTATTTAAACGTATGATATATTGAAATTTAAAAAGCAAAAATAAGAGAAGGTTGATGATAATGAGTTGGATAGATATGGGAGTTAGATGTGAGACAATTAAATTTGAAGGTAGTCAAGGGTTTTTCATAAGGTTGATTAAAGGACAAAAAAAGTTTGAGATATTAGAATCAGGATATCCATATTCAGTTTTGTTTTGTGCAACTGAAAACAGGAAGAGACTTATGGAGATGTTAGAAACGGAGGATCCGGTTGTTTTAGAAGAAGAGTTGTATATGTATATTGGGAGGAATACAGGATATGTAAATTGGTTAATTAGAGATAGTTATCCGGACTCAGTTGATAAGATACATTATATTATACCTACAAAGAATTATGTTATCGAATTTATAAGTAATTTTGTACCGCCAGAAATTATATATCCTTTTTGCAAGAAAATGACAGAAATTGACGAAGAAAAATTGATAGAAGGATTAGAACTTACAGATATGTCATGGGAATACGATAAGGAAGAGTATATAGAATTTGTTGACGATAAATTTCTTGAAAAAATGGATATTAGTAAGGGACTATTTATTGGGGATCTAATATACAAAGAAGGGAAACTTGTAATATTATTAGATCAAGGAATAAGGAAAAATGAGGAAGGTAAATATTATATGGGTGAGCAGTTCGTAGTAAAATTTGAGAGTGGTATAGAGGCAGTAAGATTTGCAGATGAAGGCAGAAGATTGTTATTGTGGCTTATATTTTGGGATATAAAAAAGTACAAATTTAAAAACGGATATTTTTTAAAAGTAGAAAATTCAGAGTTTATCAGGTGGTTAGAAAAGGAAAGAGGTAAGAAGTTTGAAGAAGAGGTAAATCATTATTGTTTTCTTTCTGATATGTTGGTGGTAGATGTGGTATCAAAATGTGAACCTACAATAGAAAAACTAAAAAGAAATAACAGTGAAATTTCAAATAGAGATAATTAGAGATAATTTTAAGTAGACTACCTTAACTGATAATATTAAAGCCTCATTGGATTGATTTATCTATCTGCTAATAGGAAATAAATATTTTTTTAGGAACTGAAAAATGTTGTTGTTTATTAGATAGAAATTACAAAGTAAGTTAAAAAATCTGAATGAAATAAATGTAATTATTAAAGTAAAATAACAATACAAAATTAATGTTTGAGATTCGAGTATTTAACTTTTAAAACAAATACAACTAAAACACAAAGAACAAAATGTTAAGTCTATTTACATTTCTATATATAAATAAGGAAATTGAATTATAAGAATGAGAGAAGGTTATGTAGAAATGAAATGGTTGGATAATGAAGTAAGATTTAGTGCATTTAAATTTGAATATGGTAAAGGAATTTTAATGACATTGATTTATGAGAAAAATAAATTTGAAATATGGGCAAGCTTGCCATATTCAATTCTATATTGTGCAACGCAAAATAGGAAGAGATTAATCGAGATATTGGAATCAAAAGCCTCTAATAAATGTAAGAAAGACTTGTCTATGTATGTTGGAAGAAATACAGGATATATAAACTGGTTAATTCAAGAAAGCTATCCATTTCCTGACGATATAGAGCATTGGATTATACCTACGTCTAATTATGTTTTAGAATATTTGGGATCCTCACTGGATGTGATAGATCCATTGAATAAGAGTATAATAGAGGTTGACATAGAAAAAGTGATAGAAGGATTAGAACTTACAGATATGTCGTGGGAGTATGTCAAAGAAGAGTATAAAGAGTTTATTGATAGTAAATATCTACAAGAAATAAGTCTTGAAAAAGTAATATACGATGAGGGTGGAGTTAGCATACTATTAAATGGTGAGTTAAGGAAAAATAAACATGGTAAAAATTATAAAGATAAAATTTTAATAACATTTAATGATAGTATAGAAGCGTTAAGGATTACAGAAACTGGCAGAAGGTTGTTATTAGATGTTATGTTTTTGAATACAAAAAAATATGAACCGGAAAGGAAATGTTTTTTTAAAGTAAAGAATTCAGAGTTTATCAGATGGTTAGAAAAGGAAGGAAGAGGGAAATTTAAGGAGAATATTTTTCATTATTGTTTTATTACTAGTAATATGATAGTAGATGCAATATCAAGACATAGCCCTAAGATAGAGAAATTAAGAGAGTATAAGTAACAATAAATTAAAAAAGTCCAAATTAAAGAAGAGTTTTAAATTATTATAAGTAGAAGGTTGTAGAGGAATATAATGTATGGTAATAGTGATATGTTAGAATTGAGAGCAGAAGATAGTAGAAGCAACAGATGGATTATCGCTAAAGAATTTAGGGTTTTTCAAGGACATAGTAGTTGGTATAATAAAAGGTGTAATAAGACTTAGTGACATAGCAAGTGTATTAGCAGAAGGGTATTTTAAGGAGTATATAGAGCCTGTAGAGAGGTTAATAAAGCTAAGTTCAGATGTATTTGGAAGAGAAGCAGTATGTGACAGCAAGGTAATAGAGTATGGGAAATATTTAGGAATAGCGGTTTGCAACATAGTAGAGGTAATAAGTGACTTTGCAACAGGCGGCACAGGAGTATTTGGCAAGGCAGCAGGAAAGTTAGTATCAGTTCTTGGCAAAGCGGGCAAGAGGGTAAGGACATATCTTGGCAAGTTTGCAAAGATTGAGAAAAAGCTTTCAACAGCAGAGTATGTTCTCAAATATGGAAAGTCATTTGAAAGTTTTGCAGAGCTTAAGAAATATCTTGGTTCACCTGGAGAAGATAAAGAGTGGCATCATATAGTGGAGCAATGTCAGATAAAGAAATCTGGTTTTGATGCAAGATTGATACACAATACTAAGAATGTAATAGCGATTGATAAAGAGATTCACAGGAAAATAAGCGGGTATTATTCGTCTAAAAAGGAATTTACTAAGGATAAAACAGTGAGAGAATGGTTAGCAGGGCAGAGCTATGAGTTTCAATATGGAGACTTGTCAAGAATTTTGTGTTTCCAATTTATAACGTAAGTTGTAAAGTTGGGTTATGTTGTTAATGCATTTTCTAATGCTGGGAACTCCATTTTTCCATTTTGTACGGCGTAAGTTCTCTTCCTGTAAGTAAATATTAATTTCTAAGACGCAAGCAGCTTAAAGTATCCACCTGAATTTACTTCTTGCCTTCTCAATCATGCTATTTACACATAAAGCGGCATTTGTAGAAAAAGCTTTCTTAATTCCTCAGGGTATTTCATATGGACAGAATAAAACTCTGCTTTTTCTGATATTGCAGCAATAAAATCGAGGATATTATGAAAGGTATCCATTACAAAGTTCTTTAAATTTCAGTACAGCTCAATCAAAATCGGAGGAAGAAATTCTAAGTTTGTTCTTAACTCTTGTTAAAAGTGGAAAGCTTTATCTTTTGTCATATGTTTTCTGCTATTTTGTTGGAGGTGGACAAAAGCAAGCTAAAGGTAAAAAAGAGGATAAGTAAGTTTGACAGCATCTATAATACCAGGAAAGTCATCGCTTATGACAATTAAAACTTCTTTAAGACCTCTTGTAATTAAATCGTCAAAAACTTTCATCCAGGTAAGCCTTATTTTCTTTGCCGAAGAAAGTGTAGACGCCGAAAATGTCTTTTTTACCTTTCTTAGTCGATACCGAGGCAGGCATTGCAAGTAGCAAATTTGCTCTTAGAATTATCCTTAACTTCACTTTTGAATAACCATCGATGATAAGAGCAAAAGCACTTGCAGATAAGTTCTCTTTATTTGGAAAACTCAAGCTCATTTTTAAGGTCTTCTTTGATTTTTAGTATTTCGTTTTCGGAATATGGAAGATTCAAAGCTTTCAAAGTTTGAACAAGGGAACGCACAAGAATAACCGTTGATATACTTGCGACATAAGCAGGTAAGTAGGTGAAGTATCAACTCTTTTGTAGCGGGAAGAAGAGGATAGAAGGTCGGAAATTGGAAGTAACGTGTGCGAGGGACAGAGATTTCAAGACTTGAGGCAGGTGTTGCAAGTTTTACTTCAATAAAAACCATTGCCTTTGTCATTGTCGTTTTTAGCAAGGTATACTGCTCTTTCCGATAACATAAAGCAATCGAGCAAGTTTTACTTTTAGTTGTTTTAGAGCTGGGCGGTTAGGATCATCACAGGAAGCAATACATATTTAATACTTGCTTCTTTTGCCATGTTTTTAGCAGTCTCAATAATTTCGTTTTTATTCATTTTAAATAACCCCCTTTGATGATTATTTCAATACTAATTATACAGTGGACACAATTTTATTTTAACTCCCTCAATATGAGTTTGGACTACAAGTACTTAGAGATTTTGGGGTGATAGAATGATAGATGTTAAAAAATTGATTGAGGAATACAGAAACGCAGCAATATTGCAGAAGGAAGCTTCGAGAGACGGCGATTATAAGACAGCTAATAAACAATATTCGAAGTTAATAAGGATTTACAAAATATTAGAGAAAGATAAAGATTTAAGAGAAAAAGTTTTAAAAGAATTGCTAAAAGATGAAAACATATGTGTAAGTAGTTGGGCAGCAGCACACTGTTTGAGGTTAAATATATATGTTGATGAAGCAGTGAAATTACTTGAAGAGATTGCTAAAAGGGAAGATATTGGCATTTGGAGATTTGATGCAGAGATGACATTGAAGGTATGGAGAGAAGAGGGGAAATTATAGTTGTGCCAATTTACTATTTCAAGGTAAGTTTTAGTAAAAAATAATGATTGTATAATAAGTTTTAGAACGAAGTATATTGTGGGGAACAAGTTTTAAAATGCTGAAAGAGGGGCTTATGAAAGACCCGAGTTTGGCAGAGTTTGAAGATTAGCAGATTATAGGGGAGTGGCAGACAAGAGTGCTGCTCCCTTGTTTTTGATTAAAACGTTGTAATAGCGATTAATAAAGAGATTCACAGGAAAATAAGCGCATATTATTCCTCCGAACAACGTATTTCAGGAGAGAAGACAGTAAGAGAATGGTTAGCAGGGCAGAGCTATGAATTTCAATATGAGTTTGGACTTAAGACATTAAGGAAGTTTGGGGTGATAGAATGAAAGATATAAAAGATTTAATTGAGGAATACAGGAAGGCAGCAATAACCCATAGGGAAGCAACATACGAAGGAAAAAATGTTAATGATAAAATAAAAATGTACTGAAAGTGGAATATAAGAATGTACAAAATTGTACATTGATATGATATCCTTTCTCATGGTGAGGGGGGATATCAAATGAAAAATTTAACAGCACATTTAAACATGATAAGGGCGATGAAAATGAAACCTAACTTTTCAGAACTTGCAAGAATATATGGAGTTGATAGAAGAACTGAGAAGAAATACTTTGAAGGAAAACCTAAGAATAGAAATAAATCGACACTTCAAGCAGCAGCTGTTGATATAACAGGTGAAAAAATTAAAGTGAGTTAAAGATTTAAAAGCTTTGCGGAAGACTTTGGATTTGAAATAAAGCTTTGCAAACTCAGACATTCGTACACAAAAGGAAAAGTTGAAGTAGCAAACAAGTTTATAGATTGGATATTGCCATATCAGGGTGAATTTGAAACAGAAGAGGATTTAGTAAGGATAATAAAAGAGATAAACGCAAAAGTCAATATGCAGCCAAATCAAACAACTCAAGTCCCACCTGCTCTTCTGTTTCAAAAAGAAAAAGAGTATTTACTACCCTTGCCAGATAAAAAGTTAATAGAGAGTTACTTGGATTGCTACAAATCAGTAAAAGTCCAAAAAGATTCTCTGATTTACTACAAGTAGGGAAAAGGTATTGACAATAACAAGTAACAACTCTGCCTTATTCTAAACCTGAGAAAATTAGAGCAATTTTAAGCTATTTTAAGAAAAACATAATTTTAGCTCAAAAATTGGCGAAATATCGTCTAAAAAAAAAAAAAAAAAACGAGATTGACAGTATGAAAATATATAAGATAAAATTTGCATAGAAATTCCAAGAAGAAGTTTACAGAAAAAATAGTTCAAGTACTAAATAGCCTAAATAAGAGAATAGAGAAGCAAACATACCAAAAATCAAGTGGGATGAAAAGATGAAAAGGAGATACTATTGTGTAAAGCAGCATGATATAACAGATTGTGCGGCAGCGAGCATAGCCACAATTTGTTTGCAATATGGAAAAGAAGTGTCAATAGCCAAAATAAGAGAGATAGCAGGGACAGACAGATTTGGCACAACAGCATATGGAGTTGTAAAGGCTGCAAAGGAGCTTGGATTTGAAGCAAAAGCAGTCAGAGCAGAAACAAAAGAGGCAATATTTGAAAAAATACCACTTCCGTGTATAGCGCATGTGCTGGTAGATGGCAAGCTATTTCATTATGTTGTGATACATGAGATAAGAAAAGAAAGTATAGTGATAGCAGACCCAGCAAAAGGGATTGTGAAGCTAAAGCCTGAAGAATTTTTTAAAATATGGACAGGCATTTTGATACTGCTTGTGCCAAATGAGAGGTTTAAAAAAGGTAAGCAGGAGGGAGTTTTAAAGAAGTTTTTCAAGTTATTGGCTCCACAGAAGAGTTTGCTATTGAATATTTTTGCAGTGTCTATTGTATATACCTTGCTAGGGATAGCGGCAGCATTTTATTACAAGTTTTTGATGGATGATGTAATACCAAATCTTTTGAAGAATACACTTCATGTTATAGCAGCAGGTACAATACTGATTACGGTATTTAAGGTGATATTAGGAGCCTTCAGGGTAAGACTTTTAATACATTTGAGTCAGAGATTGGATATTAAACTGATGCTGGGGTATTATGAACATGTGATTAAGCTTCCGATGAGTTTTTTTGGTAGCAGGAAGATAGGAGAGATAATTTCGAGGTTTATGGACGCGTCAAAGATAAGGGATGCGGTATCAGGTGCAACGCTGACGCTAATGATAGACAGCATAATGGCATTGGCAGGCGCAAGTATTTTATACTTGCAAAATTCAACGCTGTTTTTTATAGCGTTTGTGATGGTTTTGCTGTATGCGGCAGTAGTGTTTGGATTTAACAGGGTATTGAGGGAAGCGAACAGGCAGGAGATGGAAGACAATGCAATTTTGACGTCATATTTGGTAGAGTCACTGAATGGGATAGAGGTAGTAAAGGCATTTAATATAGAAGAGGATGTGAGTTTTAAGACAGAGAGCAAGTTTGTAAAGCTATTAAAAGATGTGTTTAAGGTAGCGAATTTAAACAATTTGCAAAGTAATATAAGTGCCGCAATAGCAGGGATAGGTGTTATAGTGCTACTGTGGGCAGGAGCAAACAATGTAATAAATGGGCAGATGAGCATAGGAGAGCTGTTTACGTTCAATGCACTGCTTGCATACTTTGTAGACCCGATAAAGAACTTGATAGGATTGCAGCCGATGTTGCAGACGGCGATAGTTGCAGCCGAAAGGCTTAGTGAGATTTTGGAACTTGAGAGTGAGTTTAAAGAGGACGAAGATAAGAAGTTAGCTCCAAGTTTGAAAGGTGATATAGAGATAGAAGGTTTGAACTTTAGATATGGTGCAAGACAGCTTGTGCTGAGGGATATAAATCTTAAGATAAGAAGTGGAGAGAAGATAGCGATAGTAGGAGAGAGTGGTTCAGGGAAGACCACATTGGCAAAGCTGCTTTTAGGATTTTATGATTATGAGAGTGGAGAGATAAGGATAAATGGTTATAACATAAAAGATATAAACAAAAGGCATTTGAGGGAGAAGATAGCATATATATCTCAAGACATCTTTTTGTTCAGTGGTACGATATTCGAGAATTTGGTATTGGATAACAGGAATATAAAAATGGAAGATGTGATTGAAATAAGCAGATTAACCACACTGGATGAGTTTGTATCAAAACTTCCTTTGAGATATAATACCATGATAGAAGAGAATGGAGCGAATTTGTCAGGCGGGCAGAAGCAGCTAATAGCAATAACCAGGGCACTTTTAAAAAGGCCTGAGATAGTGATAATGGATGAAGCAACCAGTAACCTTGATTCTGTAACCGAGCAGGCGATAGGGAAGGTTATAGAGAAGGTATGTGAGGGGATAACAACCATAATAATAGCGCACAGGCTATCGACAATATTAAAGTGTGACAGGGTTGTGGTAATGCATGAAGGCAGGATAGTAGAGGTGGGAACGCATGAGGAGCTGATGAGAAAGAAAGGATATTATTATAACCTGTGGAGAGAACAGCTGATAGGGCTTGAGCAAAAAGGGCTATGGGATTTGGTTGGGAGTGCAGCTGGAAAATGAGAGAGGTAATATATGATTTTGGTGAACTGAAAGAAAGTAAACTCTTGTATGAATCAGAGATTTCAAAGTATGGACTTTATATTACATACATTTTGCTTGCCTTAGTGATAGGGCTTGTTTTGTGGAGTATTGTAGGAAAAATTGATATAAATGTAAAGGTTCAAGGGATAATAAGACCCTGGGAAGATGAAGCAAAGGTGATAAGTTATGTTGGAGGGAAGGTAAAAGAGGTTTTTGTAAAAGAAGGTGAATATGTAAAGAAAGGTGATGTTTTATTTAAGATAGATGATGAAGAGTATATAAAGAAGAGGGATTTGTTAAGGCAGCAACTTAGCGAATATGAGAAAAAGATTGACGATTTAAAAGAATTGAGAAATAGCATAGAAAAAGGAGAAAGTCTCAAGAATAAAAATACGTACTATTTAAGGTACTTGAGTTATAGTTATGAGATAAAAAAATTGAAAAAAGCGGCAGAAGAAGCAAGAGTGCAAAGAGAATACAGTATAATGGATTTTAAAAAGCAGATAGAGAGTTTAGATGAGAAAATTAAAAATATTGATAAATTTGAAAGCATGTTAAAAGAAATAAAGGAAGTTGTAAACAAAGGCGAGCAAGTTAAGCTAACGAAATACGACATAGGGTATTTAGGATTTATATTGAGTGAAATAGAGGATTACAATCAGCAGGTGAAGACAAAATCGGATGGTAGTGATATGAAGAAGATTTTAATATTGAAAATAGATTCAAAACTTGATGAACTGAGGCAGTCAAAAAGTGAGTTGATTTTGCAAAGACAGAAAATAGAAGGGCAGCTGAGACTACTGGTCATTTCAGGTGATGATATAAAAGGAGATATTGAGAAGTATAAGCTGGAGGTGCTGCAGCAGATTGATAGTGAGATTAGTAGTTTAACTCACGAAATAAAGAACTTGAAAATCAACTTGGAAGAAACTAAGAGGTTGATAGAGAGTTGTAGTATAAGAGCGGAAAAAAATGGTTATGTTGAATACAGTGCTGAATTGTTCAGTGGAGCGGCAATAAGTAGCGGAGCTGAGATTGGCAGGATAGTTGACGGTCAATCAAAAAGATTTAAGGTTATTGGATACATACCAAACACAAAAAGCAGTGGTATAGAAAGAGGGCAAAGGGTAAAGGTGAAATTGGCGGGAACAGATGGGTTGAAAGTAGTAGAAGGGAAGGTTACCAGGGTATCGCGGGATATAAAGGTAGCAAATGAAAATGGGCAAGGATTTTATGAGGTTGAAGTAGAAGTGAGGAATGTAGGAAATGGTATTAATTTGAGTGCAGGGCAAGTATGTGAAATGAGCATAGTCGTTAAGCAAGAGCGATTGATTAAATGGGTATTAGAGAAGTTGGAATTGAGGTTATGAGGTGAGGCAACAACCTCTGTTTGCGGCCGCGGGAGGTTGGGATATAGTAAAAATAAAATCATACAAAGAGGAGGTTCGAGGTGTGATGATGGAGACTGCATTGAAAGGATATTTAGTTTTAAATGAAGATGATGAATTGACCGAAGTAAATGGTGGCGCTTTACCAGCAATAGTTATTTGGGGTTTAGGATTTTTAGCTGGATGTGTAGTTGAGGGAGTAGTTGAAGGGCTTACTGGGAAAAGTATATCTGATTGGATTGCAGAAGGTGTTAGACGGGTAAAAGAACAGTTTGCACACTAAGCATTTGAAAACTTCTAAGGTTATCTATGGAAGGAGGCGTCTCCTTTTTTCTTTTTTTTATTTTGGAGAGGAGGTAAAGGTTGTGGACTTTAAAAAATTTTTCAGGTTGCAATTGTTTAGATATATAAAGAGTAAGTTCCTCTTTCTTATTTTTGTGATATTGTTCTTTTTACAATTTGGTGGCTGGTTCATTACGTATCTTGATACTGATTACAATAGACAGCTTGTTTTTAAAGAAAATAAACTTGTTGAATTGAGAAGCAAATTTGAAAATGCAAAGAAAAGGAATTTAAAAGAAGTTGACATTACATATTATGAAAAAGAAATAAAGAATCTGGAGTCAGAAATTAAAGAATTAGAACTTATCAAAAAATACTTAGGGAAGAAAGAATTTATTCAAACAAAGATTCAAGAACTGAAAAACAATATAAATTTATACAAAAATAACAATGATCTTAAACAAACTAATCAGTTAGCTGTTGAGCTGTTGTATTATGAAAGGTTATTAAAAGAAAAGATTTACAAACCCAAAAATTTTATTGCTATTGAAAATGTTTGGATATCAAATACTATGGGTTTTAGGTGGATGGATGTATTTTTTGGTTTTATTATAATAGCATTATGTATTGCGACATTATTTGGTGATGATTTGAAGAAAGGATATATCAAAATGTTGTTTCCGAATTATAGAATTAAAAGAGAAAAGCTATATATTTACAATATTATATGCGAAGTAATCATATTTTTACTGATATTTACTATAAGTGTAATAGTTTTTTCTGCTTTAATTTATGTATTGTTTAAAAGAAAATTTGATATTAAAATGCCGTATTTTACTATTTACGGGTTACAAACATGGGGAAATAGTGTAATTGTAAGCCCAGAAAAAACAACGTTTGATTCATGTTTGATAGGTTTTTTGAAATTGTTTGTGGTATATAGCTTAATAACAGTTATGTTAATAACTTTGTATAAAATGCTGTATACCATATTAGCAAATGACTATTTTGTATTAGGCGTAGTGATTTTTTTAAAAATGGTAAATTCTATATTACCTAAATTAGGCATAGAAAGAAAGTATCTATTAATAAACCCACTAACATATACAGATGGTTGGGGAATTGTTACAAAGTCTCTTTCTTTGGATTATAATGTTTTAATTGGGAATAGCTTAATTTATATAATGATTATCGTATGTTATACGTTAGTTTTTATAATAATTGGGTTGATAATATTTAGAAAAAAGAACTTTTATTAAGTTGTGGAACAAATAAAAGTTTTTGAAGGGAGAAGTATATAGAATATGAAGGTGTACTTTCTGTATTATTTGATAATACTAATTGCATTACTACTTGCCAAACCTGCATACGAATTAGGGAAAATTATTGGTAAAATGATTAGGGAAAAAGTTGATCAAAAAGGAGAGGGTAGAATTAATGAAAATAATAGAAGTAGATAATGTCACTGTTAAAACAAGAGAAAAGATAATTTTAGACAGAATTTCTTTTACAATTGAAGAAGGTGAAGTAGTAGGACTGATAGGTCCAAACGGTGCAGGAAAATCAACAACATTAAAGGTTTTATTTGGTCTTGTTATTCCGTCAAATGGGTGGGTAAAAATAAATGGATTTGATGTTTTAAAAAATCCTGAAAAGGCATTAAAAGATGTAGAAGGTATTATAGAAAATCCAACATTTTTCCCAAATCAAACAGGATTCGATAACTTAGATTTATTTGGTATATCGAATGGCACAACAAGAAACGAAATTCAAAAAACAGCACAGTTTTGGGATTTTAATGAAAAAATATTGAAGAGGAAAGTAAAGAAATATTCTTCTGGTATGTTGCAAAAATTAGCATTAACAAAAGTTTTTAGTTCTAATCCTAAATTGGTGATACTTGACGAGCCGACTAATGCACTTGACCCAACCTCCAAAATTAAATTTGCGCAAAAAGTGAAGGAAATTAATGAAGTTCAGAAAACCACATTTTTAATATCATCACATTTATTAGATGAAGTTGAGGAAATATGCAACAAATTCATTTTTATAAAAGAAGGTAGGATAATATTAGGAATAGGTGAAAATGAGCTTATTGATAATAATGTTTATATTCTAACGTTAGACAGAGCATTTGAAAAAGATAAAATAAGTGCATCTACAATTTTCAAATTTTTAATTGAAAGCAAAGAAAATCAATTAAAATTTAAAATTGATTCTCAGGAAGATTTGAATTTTATTATTAAGGAATTAATTGAAAAAGGATATATAATTAAAGAAGTAAAACAAAGCAAAAAAAATCTAAGAGAAATTTATAGAGAACTTTATTGAGATTTCAATGTGAAAATGATATCAATAAGCTTTTTAATAATGAGCTTAGGTTGTTGAATAAAAGAGATAACCATATTAGCAAGAATACAGTAATGGGTAAAAAAATCCCCCTTGTGATATAATTTTAATTTGTAAAGACCAAACCAACACACAAGGGGGAATAAAGAAATGTCTAAAATTATTAAAGCACAAAATGAAAAATTTTTAAAGCTCCTTTGCATAATAAAAAAGATTGCAGAAACTACAGTCCAAAGAAGGAAAAACAGTAAAAGAGGCAGACCAAGGAAATTTAGTTTGTTTCAAATAATAGCTTGTTTAGTTTACAAGGTCAAAAGAGGAATAGCAAGTTTTAGGGAATTAGAATACAGAATAAATCAAGATACAGAGTTCAAAAAGAGCATAGGATTAGAAAAAAGTCCAGATTATTCATACATAGCAAAATTAGCAGCAAAAATAGAAGAGGATTTATTGCAAGCTATCCGAGACGTGTTAATAGCAGAAATTAATCCAGATGTATCCATAACAATAGTAGATTCAACACCTTTGAGAAGTTCAAAGCAAGACAAAGAAGCAAAGATAGGAATACATGTTACTATAGGTTTTTACAAAGGATATAAATTACATCTTTTGTGTACAGGGAAAGAAGAAGTGCTTCCACTTTTCTGGATTTTAACTACAGCAAATAAACATGACTCTACTCAAGAAGAACTTTTGGTAAGAAGCATGGAATTACAATTCGAAGATGAGACTTGTCAAGAATTTTGTGTTTCCAATTTATAACGTAAGTTGTAAAGTTGGATTATGTTGTTAATGCATTTTCTAATGCTGGGAACTCCATTTTTCCATTTTGTACGGCGTAAGTTCTCTTCCTGTAAGTAAATATTAATTTCTAAGACGCAAGCAGCTGAAAGTATCCACCTAAATTTACTTCTTGCCTTCGCAATCATGCTATTTACACATAAAGCGGCGTTTGTAGAAAAAGCTTTCTTAATTCCTCAGGGTATTTCATATGGACAGAATAAAACTCTGCTTTTTCTGATATTGCAGCAATAAAATCGAGGATATTATGAAAGGTATCCATTACAAAGTTCTTTAAATTTCAGTACAGCTCAATCAAAAAATCGGAGGAAGAAATTCTAAGTTTGTTCTTAACTCTTGTTAAAAGTGGAAAGCTTTATCTTTTGTCATATGTTTTCTGCTATTTTGTTGGAGGTGGACAAAAGCAAGCTAAAGGTAAAAAAGAGGATAAGCAAGTTTGACAGCATCTATAATACCAGGAAAGTCATCACTTATGACAATTAAAACTTCTTTAAGACCTCTTGTAATTAGATCGTCAAAAACTTTCATCCAGGTAAGCCTTATTTTCTTTGCCGAAGAAAGGGCAGAATACCGAAAATGTCTTTTTTACCTTTCTTAGTCGATACCGAGGCAGGCATTGCAAGTAGCAAATTTGCTCTTACAATTACCTTAACTTTACTTTTGAATAACTATCGATGATAAGAGCAAAAGCACTTGCAGGTAAGTTCTCTTTGTTTGGGAAACTCAAGCTCATTTTTAAGGTCTTCTTTGATTTTTGGTATTTCATTTTCGGAATATGGAAGATTCAAAGCTTTCAAAGTCTGGACAAGGGAACGCTCAAGAATAACCATTGGCATACTTGCGACATAAGCAGGTAAGTAGGAAAACTATCAACTCTTTTGTAGCGGGAAGAAGAGGATAGAAGGTCGGAAATTGGAAGTAGCGCGTGCGAGGGACAGAGATTTCAAGACTTAAGGCAGGTGTTGCAAGTTTTACTTCAATAAAAACCATTGCCTTTGTCATTGTCGTTTTTAGCAAGGCTACTTATCTTTCCGACAACATAAAGCAATCGAGCAAGTTTTACTTTTAGTTGCTTTAGAGCTGGGCGGTTAGGATCATCACAGGAAGCAATACATATTTAATACTTGCTTCTTTTGCCATGTTTTTAGCAGTCTCAATAATTTTGTTTTTATTCATTCTTAAGTAGCCCCCTTTGATGATTATTTCAATACTAATTATACAGTGGACACAATTTTATTTTAACTCCCAGATAATGGTTAATGAGGAATGGTTTGAGCTTATCGGATAATGCGAGCTGTATAAAAAGGGAAATTGAATAATATTGTTGCAGGTTAAGCCTTTTAAAATTCAAAATATGCTAATAAAAAAAATAATAAGAGAGGGGAGTATTGATTATGAGTAAGTTAAGAAAAATAATAGCAGGGATTTTATTGGTGGCTACAATTTTAAGCAGTGTTGTTATCGTTTTCGCTTCGAGTAGTAATTTATACAGCATAGAGTACCAAAAAATAGACCCACAGGCTCCGATTAATAAATATTTGTTTATTAACAATGGTAACAGTATACCAATAGATAGACCCGAGGTAATCTTTAATTCGGCAAAGATACCTCAATGGCTTGAGAGAAAAGGATATCAGCAGTTAGAAGATGATTTTAAGAAGATATTTGGACTTGTTAAAGCATATACGACTGTGAAATTTATTGAAAATGATAAAGAAATGCCAATAATAGATTATAGTACTGATCCTGTTTATCGTATTTTTCAATATGATTTGAAGTTTGATCCTAAATTGGACCCTCATACGATAGCATTTTTTCAAAACATGTATAAGGAATTGAAGGGTAAGCCTATATCGGTTTATATTCCAACAAGAGGTTTTAGGATAGAGGATAATATGAAATATTTTTATACAAGAGCTGAGAAGGTTTTTGCTAATAATTATACTTATTTATGGAATTATAAGTTTCATGGAGGTATAGACAATCCTGCAGATGGCACGTGGTGAAGACATATTTACCACCTAATTTATTACAGAACAGAGAATAAAAAGTCCCCACTTTCTTTAATAAGTCTTCAAGAAGTAAAGTAGGAAATTGAAATACATGGGAGGAGACCAGAATTTTTGAATCTCTAAACTTTTCGAAAGGTGTCCTCCCATTCATTCCTTTACCATTGTGAGGTCTATAAAAATTCCACGTATCCTGCCATTTTTGAGCTCTTGTCATAAATTCGTCTTTTGTTATGCATCTTTCAGCATGAATCATCAAAAAATATTCATCATCTGCTCTATGTGAATTTTCAATTATACCCATCAAGTGTTTTGCTTTTGGTGGAATAGGATTTAGCTCTACTCCCAAAAATGACAACATCTCATTCCACTCCTTTAGCTTTTTTTCGCTCCCACCACAAAACTCTGCTCCATTATCTAATCTTATCCTTATTGGGTTTCTTACATTATGTGTCCTAAGCCATAAAACTACTAATGTTATGAACATAAAACCAAAAGTAGATGAAAGCTCATATGAATAAGCTGTAAATCTTGTCCTTGTAGCAACATCTATCATGTTCCACTCATAACACGGTAGATTGTATTTTATCATGTGCTCATATACTTCTTTTGGGAGGCTTTCTTTGTCTAAAAGATGTTTCGTATCAAGCTGAAATTCAGAAAATGGGATGAGAGACTCATAATCGTAAAGACTTCTTTCTCCCTTTTTCGTCTTTCTTGTCTTTCTCGGCACACTATTTCTTTTGAGAATAGATTTTATCGTGTTTTCACTTATTTTAACGCCATATTTTCTGAATAAATAAAGAGAAAGACGTCTGTATCTGAATCCTGTTTTTTTAGCCTCTTGGATAATGAGATTTTCAAGCTCAGAAGAAAGTTTTTTAGGGCAAGTTTTAGGCTTTCTAGACTTATCCTCAACAGGACCATATACTGCTCTTCTTACAGTGTGTCTTGATACACCTAATATTTTAGCAGTTTTTGATATGTTTTTGTTATTTGCCTCAAATACTTTTCGAATTAATTCTCTGGCCTTTTCAGGAGATATTTTTCTGAGTTCATGATATGGTATAATATTCATAGTAGGCTGCCCTCCCATCCTGGTAGTTTTTTGATGTTTCTTTTGAATGGAATATTACACTTTTTTATTATATCAAACAGGAGGGAGGCAGCCACAATTCTTTTTATGGGCTTTTCATTATTGTTTTCGTACATTCTTTCGCTGTGGTAAATATCTTTACACCTATTCGAGGACAATCCTGCAGATAGACTTGACCATGGAGATAAATCGCTGGTATATTATATAATGTGGGGAGCTACTAAGAGAAGAGGACGAGGTCCAGGGGTATATGATATTAATGCTGGTAGACTTGTAGGTAATAATGTTGATAATAGATTTGTATTTAGAATTTTAAGGCCTGAACTTGCAAAAGCAGCGGCTAATTTCTTTTCAGATGTATCCGAGAAAGATTATTATGCGCCATATGTAACAATGTTAACTGTAGCACAGGCTATTGATGGTTACTGGTGTATAAGGAAAGATAAGAAAACTGGTAAAGTTATAGATAAGCGTAGAGTAATAAGATGGGACAGGCAATTAACTTTTGAGGATTTATGGAAGATTGTGTCGCAGGTTAGCCGTACTGGAGTATCTATGATAGTTGGAGATACTTATGAGAATCAAATGGATAATTACAAGGAAGCGATAATACGCAAGGATCCTCAGCTTGAGCAGTGGGCTAAGGAGATGCAAAAGAAGTATAAATTAAAATCTCTTGATGAAGTTTATGACAGGTATTTATATAGTCCTGGAAGAAGAGAGGCTTTGAAGTATTATAAGTATGATTATAGTAAAATAGGAAGACCAATTACACGATTTGAGTTGGCTTTAGCTTTTATGGCAAATGTTGATGATAATTATATGGCAGCTATTTTATCAGTTAAAAATCCTAAGCAATATCCACCTAACAAAACTGATGGTCATTATATAGGAGCTTCAAATCCATATACAATGGCTATATATCTTAATCAAGGTAAGCCAGCTACAAGATATTTTAGAAAAGTAAAGATAGATAATGCAGCTATAGAGAAGAGACTAATAAAAGGAACTGATTCAGACAAGGCGGTTTATGGTAATCCCAAGTATTACAAGTACGCGGCAGATTATTTGGAACTAAGTTATAAAACTGAAGGAGTTAAAAGATATGTTTATATTTTAAACTATATGCCTTTTTCAATACCTATAAACTATTCTGTTATAGAGCAGGGAAAGAAATTAGGCGTGTTCCATTCTAATTATGCAAGGTGGCTTGATAACAAGTTGCAGGCTCTTGACCTATTCAAAAATTGGCCAAACATGCCAAAAGAGCCTGATGCTAACTGGTGGTATTCACCAGCAACATTGAGAGAGGCTATAGTTTTATATGATGCTATTACAGCATATTTATATAACGTTCAAATGACGAATCATGAGGCGGTATATCATGATTGGTCGGATTATGATTTTAAAAATTTTGGGGAGTTTTTGAATTATCTTGGAAAGGGGTATTAATAGTATGAGACGTATCGTTAGTATTTTATTAGCTATAGCGATGATACTAACTGCAATACCCTTAACAGTTTTTGGTGAACAGGGTATACACGTTCAAACAGGTGGTGATGCTTCAGCTACTTTCCAAGTTCCTGGATCAGGCGGTGGTTCAGGTGCTGGTAGAAGCTCTTACTTGCAGCCAAGTGGAACAATAAAAATTTCACTGGTAAAGACGATATTAGACTATTATAAAGGTATTATATTATACTGAACAGTTCCGATTCTGATAGTGAATTTGAGAAGCAGATATACAGGCAAAATCCTATAGCAGGGTTATATGATGTGTTTTTAATTGAAGGAGATTGGAGAAGTCAGAATAAGGTAAGGCAGTTGATTGATAGCTTTAAGTACGATAAGGATGGTGAGAGGATAATACAGAATGATGACATAATAATAAAGAGTTCCAGGAAAGGTCTTTTAAAATTCATGGATAGTGAAGAAGGGAATAAGTACAGGCAGAATTTATTACCTTCTATACTTTCGAGATTAAATAATGGATTTGATATACCTGGAAGTATTCATAACGATTTAAAGTTTGAGGCTAATAAACAATATACTTTTGTAGTGGTGTTTAAACCTATTAGAAGAAGAGTGCAAGTAGTATTAGAGGATAAAGAGAATCATATTTTATGTGATAATTATTTAGATAGTCCTGCTTGCTTTATAAAAGACATTTTTATTTCATCCACTGGTGATATAGTTAATGATGCAGTAGACAAGTATAAAAATATGTATGTAGACAGGGTATATCAGGGAACGAGTGAGAATATGAGCAAACAGATATATTCGGAGACTTGTCAAGAATTTTGTGTTTCCAATTTATAACGTAAATTGTAAAGTTGGGTTATGTTGTTAATGCATTTTCTAATGCTGGGAACTCCATTTTTCCATTTTGTACGGCGTAAGTTCTCTTCCTGTAAGTAAATATTAATTTCTAAGACGCAAGCAGCTGAAAGTATCCACCTAAATTTACTTCTTGCCTTCGCAATCATGCTATTTACACATAAAGCGGCGTTTGTAGAAAAAGCTTTCTTAATTCCTCAGGGTATTTCATATGGACAGAATAAAACTCTGCTTTTTCTGATATTGCAGCAATAAAATCGAGGATATTATGAAAGGTATCCATTACAAAGTTCTTTAAATTTCAGTACAGCTCAATCAAAAAATCGGAGGAAGAAATTCTAAGTTTGTTCTTAACTCTTGTTAAAAGCGGAAAGCTTTATCTTTTGTCATATGTTTTCTGCTATTTTGTTGGAGGTGGACAAAAGCAAGCTAAAGGTAAAAAAGAGGATAAGTAAGTTTGACAGCATCTATAATACCAGGAAAGTCATCGCTTATGACAATTAAAACTTCTTTAAGACCTCTTGTAATTAGATCGTCAAAAACTTTCATCCAGGTAAGCCTTATTTTCTTTGCCGAAGAAAGGGCAGAATACCGAAAATGTCTTTTTTACCTTTCTTAGTCGATACCGAGGCAGGCATTGCAAGTAGCAAATTTGCTCTTACAATTACCTTAACTTTACTTTTGAATAACTATCGATGATAAGAGCAAAAGCACTTGCAGGTAAGTTCTCTTTGTTTGGGAAACTCAAGCTCATTTTTAAGGTCTTCTTTGATTTTTGGTATTTCATTTTCGGAATATGGAAGATTCAAAGCTTTCAAAGTCTGGACAAGGGAACGCTCAAGAATAACCATTGGCATACTTGCGACATAAGCAGGTAAGTAGGAAAACTATCAACTCTTTTGTAGCGGGAAGAAGAGGATAGAAGGTCGGAAATTGGAAGTAGCGCGTGCGAGGGACAGAGATTTCAAGACTTAAGGCAGGTGTTGCAAGTTTTACTTCAATAAAAACCATTGCCTTTGTCATTGTCGTTTTTAGCAAGGCTACTTATCTTTCCGATAACATAAAGCAATCGAGCAAGTTTTACTTTTAGTTGCTTTAGAGCTGGGCGGTTAGGATCATCACAGGAAGCAATACATATTTAATACTTGCTTCTTTTGCCATGTTTTTAGCAGTCTCAATAATTTCGTTTTTATTCATTCTTAAGTAGCCCCCTTTGATGATTATTTCAATACTAATTATACAGTGGACACAATTTTATTTTAACTCCCAACTTGAGAAATTTTAGTTTAAAGTAGGAGCGAAAGATTAGCAGAGTACACATCTTGAGGGGGTAAAAGTTTCTTAGCTTTGCGAGAAGAATTAAGACATGTCGAGTAGCAAAGCGCCCCTTTTATTAAGAGTTCAAATCATAGAAAGTGTGTTAAGATTAAGATATAGAAGGAAAGAGGAATTAGATAAATTAAATGAATTTTTATAGGACGATTAAAAAATGAGAGCGGGTGGTCGGAGTACAATCCCCATAAGGGCGAAGACCCTGCATACGAGCATAACCGACATCCACGCCATGGTAGATGGGACGAGGGAATTGAGGGCAAGGTAAGAAAGACCCTGAGAGACATGAGAGGGTAAACACCATGGTTATTGTGGACGGATACCCGCCGCAATATGGTATAATATCTAAATTAATACAAAAAGCAGGTTGAATCTAATCTTCATGTGGTAGAATAAAGCAATAATAGAAATAACAAGCACTAAATAAATTTTTATAACTACGAAATTTGAAGAAAACGAAAGATACTTTGAGAAAATCAAAGGTATATTGAGAGAGGGAATTGTAATTAAAAGCATAGAAGAACAAAAAATAAGTTTAGTAGATCTTTACAAACAACTTTATTTACAGTAATTAAAATACTTTGCATTGAATTAATGTTGGTAATTTAGTGTGTATGACTTCTGGAATTTTAGTTGCCTAAGAAAACAGAAAGAAAAAAGATATAAGGCTCTATATAATAAATATCAGGGTAGGTAAATAAAAAAAGAGTGCTTGTATTGAATTGCATAGTAGAAAAATAAAACTTAGGCAAGAAGATGTACTTATTTTAAAGAAACGTAAATATGTCTGTAAAGTTTGTAAGAAGAAATTTTGTGAGGAAGTTGACTTTTTGCCTAAGTATCAAAGAATGACAAACAGACTCGCAGCATGGATAATAAGTCAATTGTCAAATACTACGAGTATTAAGGTAATTACGAAGATAACAAATGTATCATATATAACCGTTTACCAAATAGGTTATGATTGAAGGTAAGAGATGCCAATACTAACATAAAATATAATCAAGATACAAAAAGAAAAGCAATATGACAACCTAATATTATCAATGCAAGCAAAAATAATCAACAACAAACATATGACAAAAATTAACAATATCAAAAAAGACAATAGTATCCTAAGCCTTCTAGCTTCTTGGTTTTAGAAGGTTAAGTAAAAAACAAAGTCGCAAATCAGGGTTAGCTTTTGAGGTATTTTTCAACAGTAGATGAATGAATTTAGGGTTATTTTTACGGACCTTTGGGACAATGCCGGTTGTATTGAAGATTAAGATTGAAGCAAGTTCAGGGGATTGCCTAAGAGAAATATTGTGTGCGTGGATAGAGATATTTTGGAAAAGTTTATGAATTTGTGTGTTAAAGATTTTTATGAAGCGCGAGAAAGTGGAAATAGAGTGAACATTGATGCGAACAATTATAGAAAGAACTAAGTCCATGGGTAGTATAAGAAGCACAGCCCGAAGAAAAATCAAGGGTATTGAGTTTGAGAAATTTTTGAACAGAGAAGCTTTAGAAGCATAGATTCTAAGGAGAATGGTCTATGCTTGCCGAAGTATTTGTAGTAAGCGTTGTAGAAATAAGAAGGTATGTAGTTGGATAAGTCGATAAACTTATTAAATAAGCCCAAAAGGATATCAAGAGTTGTAGAGAGCCGAAGCCTTGAGGATGGAGACCAGACTTTTTTGAATCTTTATAAAGCTTGATAACGCTCATATTGAGCGTTTCTGCAAAAGGCTAAGATATAATGAGACAAAAGTAGGGGCTCTCCTGAAACTTATGAAAGGATAGCCCCTTTACACTTATTCTCTATTTTATAATCATTAGATTTATTAACTCATTTTTTCAGCTTTTGCCACTGCTTCTTCAAGAGTCAAACCTGTGAAAGCTTGAGCTGGGAAAAGTCTTCCGCTCTTTTTATCATCTATAAAGGCGCCTACAACTATTCCCGGGATAACACTTTCAACAGGATTTGGAGCATTTGGTCCGCCAAGGTCGGTTCTACACCAGCCGGGGTCAGCCAGATTAATCATTACATTTGTTCCATCAAGTTTTGAAGATAGGTCCTTTGTAAACTTGTCAAGAGCAGCCTTGCTGGCAGAATATGCTGCTTGTTCCGGTTCGTTTTTGATTCCGCTAGTAACGTTCACAACTCTGCCAAAACCTCTTTCAATCATTGGTGGTATTAAACGATAGCAGATGAGAGCTGCTGAAATAAAGTTAACACGAAAACTTATTTCAAAATCTTCGATAGGAGTTTTCCAGAAATCTTTTCGATATGCTACTTGCAGTCCAGCATTATTGAATACAATGTCAACAGCGATACCTGTTGATTCTATTTCATCAAGCATAGTTACAACTTGGGTAGGCTCCGAAAACTCTGCCTGGACGCAGTAAGTTTCAATTCCAAATTTTTTAACTTCTTCAGATATTTTTTTCAAATGCTCTAATTTCCTGCCATGCAAAATAAGATTACAACCCATTTTAGCCATGAAAGTTGCAATTTGATAGCCAACTCCTCTGCTTGCACCAGTTATCAATGCCCATTTTCCTTTAACATTTACCATATAAAAATCACTCCCTGTCAAAAACCCAGCAATTCAAAATTTTATTAGCAATTATATCATAAATTTTTTGAAAATGTGCAGTAAATTTTTTGTAACAACTTTTTAATATTTGGACAGTAGAAGCAAGCACAAAAAAAGGGTAAAATATTATATATGAAAATCTAAAGAAAATCAAAGTAAGGGGCAGGCAAAAATGGTAGGGTATTTATTACCACATCCACCAGTCTTGATTCCCGAGATTGGGAGAGGCGAGGAGAAAAAGTGCCAGGCAACCTTAAATGCTTTGGAAAAGGTAGCAGATGAAATAGCTGAATATAAACCAGAGGTCATAGCCATAATATCACCTCATGCACCTGTGTTTTCGAATGCTTTTTTCTTGAATGACAAACCAGAAATTACTGGTGACCTTGCAAAATGGGGTGTATATGGAGCAAAATTTAGCTTTAAAAATAACCTTGAGATAGTTCAAGAAATTGCAAAAATGTGTGCTCAAGAAGGTTTAGCAGTTGCATTTGTATCAGACAAACTTCAAAAAAGATATAGTGTTTCGCGAGAACTTGACCATGGCGCATTGGTTCCACTTTACTTTATAACCAGAAGATATAAAGACTTTGAGCTTATTCACACATCCTATTGTATGCTTGATGATATAAACCTTTATAAATATGGAATGATACTGAGAAAGGCAATTGAAAAACAAGGAAAAAAAGGCTTGATTGTGGCTTCAGGTGACCTTTCGCACAAACTCTCTTACGATGGACCTTACGGGTTTGCAAAGGAAGGACCAGAGTTTGACAGACTTCTGGTTGAACTTTTGCAAGGAAGCAACATAAGAGCACTTTATGACATAGACCCTGTGCTTTCAGAAAATGCGGCAGAATGTGGTTTCAGGTCCATAAAGGTTTTGCTTGGTGCATTTGAGGGCTATAGTATAGAGTCCAAGGTTTATTCGTATGAAGGACCTTTTGGCGTTGGATACTGTGTTGCTGCCTTTTACCAGAAAGGGGAAGCAAGTTCTTCTTTGCTTGAGGAGATAGTTCAAAAAAAAGAAGAGAGATTAAAAAGGATAAGAGAAAATGAAGATGAATATATAAGACTTGCAAGAGAAAGCTTAGAATACTATGTAAGACACCGCAGGTACTTAGACTACATACCAGATTATGTCACAGAAAGAATGCTAAAAGAAAGAGCAGGAGTTTTCGTGTCAATCAAAAAGGACGGGAATTTAAGAGGCTGTATAGGCACAATTTTCCCGACACAGGAGAATATCGCAAAAGAGATAATCAGAAACGCTGTTGCAGCAGGGTTTTATGATCCAAGGTTTGAAGAAGTTACCGAAGATGAGCTTGACAGCCTTGTGTATGATGTTGATATTCTAAGCCCACCTGAAAAGGTAAGTTCAAAAGACCAACTTGACCCTAAAAAATATGGGGTTATTGTGAGAAAAGGGACCAGGCAAGGGCTTTTGCTTCCTGACCTTGAAGGCGTTGACACAGTTGAAGAGCAGCTTAAGATAGCCTGCAGAAAAGCAGGAATTGACTATGAAAGTGAAGATTTTGAGATAGAAAGGTTTACAGTTGAAAGACACAAGTAAGGGAAGAGAATAAAATGGTTGAGGCAAGATATTATGAAAAGCTTGAAGGCAAAAAAGTCAGATGCAAGCTCTGTCCACATGGATGTATCTTACCACAGGGCAGCACTGGTTTTTGCAGAGCAAGAAAAAATGTTGATGGTATTCTGTATTCGCTAAACTATGGCTATATCTCTTCGATTGCATTTGACCCTATAGAGAAAAAACCTCTTTATCATTTTTATCCGGGGTCAACTATACTTTCTATAGGGACATTTGGGTGTTCGTTTAAGTGCCTTCATTGCCAGAACTTTGAGATTTCGCAGCTCAGTCCAAACGTGTTTGAGGTTGAGACTGAGAAGCTCATTGCTCTTGCTAAAAAAGATCCAAAGTGTATTGGCATTGCTTTTACTTACAATGAACCTACCATCTGGTTTGAATATGTAATGGATGTAGCAAAAGCTTTTAAACAGGAAGGGCTTAAGACTGTACTTGTTACAAATGGGTATTTGAATGAAGAGCCGCTTTATGAACTACTTGAAATAATAGATAGTGCAAACATTGATGTTAAAGCTTTTAATGATGAGTTTTATAAAAAGGTTTGTGGTGGGGATTTAGAACCAGTAAAAAGGTTTGTTGAGATATGTGCCGAAAAGATTCATATTGAAATAACAACACTCATTATTCCAACGTTAAATGATAGGGATGAAGAAATAGAAAGTCTTGCAAAGTGGATTGCCTCAATGGATGATAGAATTCCGCTGCACCTTACAAGATATTTTCCAAGATACAAGATGACTCTTCCACCAACACCAAAGGAGACATTAATGAGACTAAGAGAGGTTGCTAAAAAGTATCTTGTGAATGTGTATCTTGGTAATATTTAGAAAATAGTGGGGGAGAAAGGTTTGCTGAAAGATTTTTCTTTTTATCTTCAGGAGTTTTTGAGAAACGTAACACTAATCAGAATTTCGCCGTTTGATATTATTGACATTGCAATTGTGTCGTTTGTGATATACAAAATAATTGTATGGATAAAAGACACAAGAGCGTATCAGCTCATAAAAGGCATAGCTGTTTTAATTGTTATAACACAGGTTAGCAAATGGCTGAATCTTAATGTTATAAACTGGCTTTTGACAAATACACTGTCATATGGTGTTCTGGCGCTTTTGATAGTTTTCCAGCCAGAGCTAAGACGTGCTTTAGAGGAGATTGGAAGAAGCAAAATCTGGGGCAAGTTTTTGTGGTTTGGCCCTGATGAGAAAATGGCAATAAAGTGGCAAAACAGCGTTGAAGAGATAATAAAGGCTGTGATGTATCTTTCAAAAAACAAGATTGGTGCATTGATTGTTGTTGAAGGTCAGACTAAAATAGGAGATATTATCAATACAGGAATTATAATTGATTCAGAGATTTCATCCCAACTTTTGATAAATATATTTATTCCAAACACCCCGCTTCATGATGGTGCTGTGATTATAAGAGATGGGAAAATAAAAGCGGCTGCATGTTTTTTGCCTCTGTCTGAGAACAGATACATAAGCAAAGAACTTGGAACACGGCACAGAGCGGCACTTGGTATATCTGAAAACTCTGATGCAACGGCAATTGTTGTGTCAGAGGAGACAGGGATTATTTCTGTTGCGTACAACGGTGGTCTTACAAGAAACTTAGGACCTGAGGCTTTGAGGAAGATACTTCTCAGACCTTTGAAGCAAGAAGAAGGGAAGAATGGACTAAGTATTTTCAAGTGGAGGCGTTAAGATTTGAAAAAGATTGCAATAAAAAGACCAAAAGATGGTAATTTCTGGCTCAGAGTTGTTTCAATTTTGATTGCAATTGTTTTGTGGTTCTATGTAAATAGCATTATAAATCCTATAAAGAAAAGAGAGATAATTATTCCCATTAGATACAACGTTGCAACTTTGTCAAAAGGCCTTGTGATGACAGAAGCTGATGCAAAAGAGGTAAGAATAGTTATAAGCGGTACACAGGATGAACTTAGCAAAGTTGACGAAAAGAATATCCAAGCAATGGTAGATTTTTCTGATATAAGACAGACAGGAGAAGTAAAACTTCCAGTAGCTATCCAGAATCCTTACCACAGGATTAACATTGAGAGTGTGTATCCCAGAAATGTTACGGTATCTATTGACAATCTTGTGACAATCCAGAAAGATGTTACTGTTGAGATAAATGGAAATCCCAAAAAGGGTTATATTATAAATAATTATCAGGAAGAACCTAACGTGATAAGCATAAAAGGTGCTGAGAGTGATATAAAAGAGATTTCTGAATGCGTAGCTCAGCTGAACCTAAGTCTTAATGACAGGTCGTTCAAAGCGTCTGTACCTGTAAAGGTAATAGATTCAAGGGGAAAAGACATAACATCGCTTTTTGAACTATCCCAAAAGAGCATAGATGTGTATGTGGAGATACTCAAAACAAAACAGGTACCTTTGAGTGTCAAGTTCAAAGGTAGTCTTCCACCCAGTAAGGTTATTTCAAAGATAATTTTAAAACCTTCTACAATCAATATAGCAGGAAAAGAAGAAGACATAAACTCAATAAATGAGATTGTTGTAGGGACTATTGATACAAAGATGCTTGACAATGTTTCAACATTCCAATTTGACTTTAGTCTTCCAAAAAATATAAAGTCTTTGGATAATGTAAAACAAGTTACAATCATCATATACACAGATTCAATTGTTGAGAAATCTATCAATATACCTATTGAAGTGAGAGGACTATCACCAGGGCTTCTTGCGAAGCTCAGTCCTGACAAAGTTAAAGTAGAACTCAAATATTACCAAAGTGCGCAAAATTCTGTAGATTTTAATTCTTTGAAGGCGTATGTGGATGTTTCAAATCTGACAAAAGGGAGTTATGACCTTCAGGTGTTGGTTGAAAAGCCCGAAAATATTAAAGAGTTTGAAGTCTTTCCAACTTACATAAAAGTGGAGATTTCAGAAAATAATCAAACTAAAACTCAATCTCAATAGAAAATGCTATGTAGCCAAAAGAGGAGATGACCTGATGTTGCTTGAGGAAAAGCTTTCAAATCTTCCGACATCGCCAGGGGTTTATATAATGAAAGACGAAAATGGAAATGTTATATATGTTGGTAAGGCTGTAAACCTGCGAAATAGGGTCAGACAGTATTTTCAAAATTCATCAGACATGCTGCCAAAGACAAGGCTTATGGTGAAAAAAATAAAAGACCTTGACTATATTGTGACAGACAACGAGATAGAAGCCTTGATCTTAGAGTGCAACCTCATAAAAGAATACAGGCCAAAGTACAATGTTCTGTTGAGAGATGATAAAAACTACCAGTATATAAAGATAACAAACGAGATGTTTCCAAGGCTTGTGACAACAAGAAAGATTGAAAAGGACGGCAGCCGATATTTTGGTCCATATGTCAGTGGGTATTCTGTAAAGCAGACGGTAGAGCTACTCAAAAGCCTTTTTATGCTCAGGACTTGCAAGAAAAAGTTTCCTGACCAGCTTGGCAAAGGCAGACCCTGCCTTAATTTTTATATAGAAAAGTGTCTTGGTGTATGCAAAGGGGATGTAGCAGAAGAAGAGTACCAGAGACTTGTTGAAGGGGCAATAAAAGTTTTGAGCGGCAAAGGTGATGAGATTGTTCAGGAGCTCAAAGCAAAAATGTTTGAATATGCTGAAAATCTAATGTTTGAAAAGGCACAGGAGATAAAAAATAAGCTTTCAAGTCTTGAGCAAATAATCACAAAACAGAAAGTCATTTATGCGGATGACAGAAGTGAAGATGTTATAAACTTCGCAAAAGACCACACACACATTGCAATTGTTGTGCTGATTATCAGAAATGGCAAACTTATAAACAAGGAAGAGTTTGTTTTGAAAGCCGATGAGGACACATTTGAGAGATTTTTAGAGCAGTACTACTCTGATGTTGTATCGCTGCCAAAGGAAATCATAATTCCTCACACAATAGAAAATGCTGACAATATTGAAAAGATGATAGAAAAACTTTATGGTTTCAAAGTGAAAGTAACTGTTCCGAAACAGGGTGAAAAAAAGCAGCTTCTTGACATGGCAAAAAAGAATGCAGAGATTTCTCTTGCAAACAGGCAAAGAGTAGATGATGTATATGCTGAGGCGCTTTTAACTCTTAAAAATCTCCTTGGACTTGAGAATGAAATTGAAAAGATTGAAAGCTATGATATTTCCAACATTGCAGGTGCTGACAATGTAGGGACTTTGATTGTGTTTGAGGATGGGAGGTTCAACAAAGAGTTTTACAGGAAGTTCAAGATAAAAGGATTTGAGGGTCAGGATGATATAAAAAGCGTCAAAGAGGTTTTGACAAGAAGATTTACTAGCTTAGAAAAACATGGGCGAATTCCTGATTTGATATTGATTGATGGTGGACAAAATCAGGTTAATGCTGCATTAGAGGTTTTGAACACTTTGGGATTTTCTATTCCTGTTGCTGGCATGGTAAAGGATGATAGACACAAAACAAGAGACTTGATTTACAATGGTAAAGAAGTAGGTATTCAAGAGTATCCGCTTGTGTATAAACTTATATATGCTATTCAAGAAGAGACGCACAGGTTTGCAGTGAAGTTCCACAGAGAAGTTAGAAAGAAACATCTGTATGAGTCAATTTTAGATGAAATAGAGGGAATAGGAGAGAAAAGAAAACTTAAGCTCTTTAGAACTTTTGGCTCAATTGATAATTTGCGGAAAGCAAGCATTGAAGAGATTGTAAAAGCTGCTGATATTCCATATGAAGTAGCTTTGAAGATAAAAGAAAAGATTGGAGTATAAAAAACAGTCAATTGATGCAGGAAGGGTGTGATTATAGATTGTTTTATACAACAGTTGGTAAAATGCTCAAAGAACTTAATTTAGAGTCTTTAACAGAAATTAGTGGACTTGAAGAAAGAAAAATAAAGGATATGAACCTGAACAGACCGGCTTTACAGCTTATGGGTTTTTTTGAATATTTTGATGAACAAAGGATTCAGATAATAGGAATTTCTGAGATGGCGTATTTGAAGACCATGACACCCACGCAGCGAAGAGATGCAATTGAGAGACTTTTTCAGCGAAATATTCCGTGTGTGATTATTACCTCAAACCAGCAACCTTTTGAAGAGTTTTTAGAATTTTCAAAAAAATATGGTGTTCCTCTTCTTCGTACTCAAGAGGTTACAACAAGGTTCATGACAAACTTGAGTACATTTTTAACACACGAACTTGCACCAAGGATTACCCGCCATGGCACTCTTGTCAATGTGTATGGTGAAGGTGTTTTGATGCTTGGCGAAAGTGGGGTTGGGAAGAGCGAAACTGCTTTAGAGCTTGTGAAGAGAGGGCACATACTTGTTGCAGACGATGCAGTTGAAATTCGAAAGGTTTCTGAGAAAACACTTGTCGGTGAAGCACCTGAGATTATAAGGCATCTTATAGAAATTCGAGGAATTGGTATTTTGGATGTTAAAAACCTGTTTGGTGTTGGTTGTGTTAAAGAGTCCGAAAGAATTGACCTTGTAATTCAGCTTGAAACTTGGAAACAGGGAAAGGAATATGAACGACTTGGTCTTCATGACCAGTACATAGAAATTTTGGGGATAAAAGTACCAACGCTTGTGATACCTGTACGACCCGGCAGAAATCTTGCAATTATTGTTGAGGTTGCTGCAATGAACAACAGACAAAAGAAGATGGGCTATAATGCAGCAAAGGCTTTAACAGAAAGATTGCAGCGACAGATGAGTAGAGGAAATGAAACTGTTGAATAAGGATGAATAAGAGATAGTAAAAAAGAATTTGCAAAAAACAGGGTTGTTTTATGAAAGCCCTGTTTTTTTATTTTTATTAATTTTCCCATTTTGCTATTTATCTTTTGCTTAAAATAACATTTGGGTTATTTCAAAAATTCAAATTAATATATTGACATTTAGTCAGTTTTGAGATATCATAAAACATGACTAATAGTCAAAAATAATTTTTCGGAGATGATGCAGCATGCATAAATTTGGCCTTTTTATAGCAAAGCATAGAAAACTTGTATTAGTGATTGCAGTTTTGCTTTTGATACCGTCAGTTTATGGGTTTATTACAACAAAGATAAATTATGATATCCTCACATATTTGCCTAAGGATTTAGATTCCACAAAAGGGCAAGAAATACTTGACAAAGATTTCAAGCAAGCTGCAATATCTATGCTAATTGTAAAAGGTAAGATGAACATTTCTGATATTCAAAAGATGAAAGAAAAAATTTCAAAAGTTAATGGAGTTGAAAAAGTTATATGGATTGATGACTTTTTAGATCCTACAATTCCAAAAGATATGTTACCAGAGGTATTAAGAACAACCTTCTATAGTAAAGACTCCACCCTTTTGTTGATTCAGTTCAGTAACTCTGCAGCATCAATTGAAACACAGAACGCAATTTCTGAAATTAGAAAAATAGCTACAAAACAGTGTTTTTTGAGTGGTATGTCAGCAATAATCAAAGACACAAGAGATCTTTCAGACAGAGAAACTCCGCTTTATGTTGCTATTGCAGTTTTATTTATATTCATTCTATTAATTTTGACAATGGAATCTCCGGTAATACCAATCTTATTTTTGCTGAGCATTGGAATGGCTATTATCTATAACCTTGGGACAAATAAGTTCCTTGGACAGATTTCTTATATAACAAAGGCTTTAGCAGCAGTTTTGCAACTTGGTGTAACCATGGATTTTTCAATCTTCCTTATGCACAGATATGATGAAGAAAGAAAAAGATTTGAATCAAAGGAAGAGGCTATGGCAGAGGCAATATCAAAGACCCTGGTTGCAATACTCTCAAGCGCTGCAACAGCCATTGCAGGATTTTTAGCACTTTGTGCAATGCGGCTTAGAATCGGGGCAGATATAGGGATTGTCATGGCAAAAGGAGTATTTTTGGGCGTGCTTGGAACAATTACAATACTTCCAGCACTGATACTTGAATTTGATAATGCAATCCATAAATATAGGCTTAAAAACATATTGCCAACATTTAGCCATACAGCAAACTTTGTTTCTAAAAATTATGTAATTTTGTTTATAATCTTTCTCATTGCATTTATACCTGCTATATATGGTAGAAATAATTTGAAGGTTTACTATAACCTTATTGATTCACTGCCAAAAACAATGAAGTCTGTTGAGGCAACTGATCTTCTCAAAAAAGAATATAACATGATTACTACTCATATGATTCTGGTTGACAGGTCTTTACCGGGTTACAAAATCAAAAGTATGTGTGAGGAAATTAAGAATGTAAAAGGTGTAGAGAAAGTTTTGGCATTTGATGAAGTTTTAGGTCCGGCTATACCGAAGAATTTTATTCCGCAAGAATTAAAAGATAATTTTGAAAAAGGTAAATATAAACTTATTATGGTAAACTCTGCTTACAAAGCAGCAACGCAGGAGGAAAATCAACAGATAGAGATGATTCAGCATATTGTAAAGAAGTACAGCAAAAACTCTTATGTGACTGGAGAAGGTGTTTTGACAAAAGATATGATTGAAATGGCAGATATAGACCTCAAAAGAGTGGATTTTATTTCAATTTTAGCAATATTTATTATCATTTTGATTACGTTTAAATCAATCTCAATACCAGTAATTTTGGTATCTGCTATAGAGCTTGCAATTTTGATTAATTTATCAATTCCATATTATACAAAAACAGTGGTGCCGTTTATTGCCTCAATAGTTCTTGGAACAATTCAACTTGGCTCTGCTATAAACTATGCCATTTTGATGACAACAAGGTTCAGGGAAGAAATACGAAAAGGACTTGACAGGTTTGAAGCTATAAGAGTAGCAGTGAAAACTTCTTCAAGGTCTGTTGTTACAAGTGCACTTGCGTTTGCATTTTCAACACTAGCAGTAGCAATCATTGCAAAAATAGATATGATAAGAAGTCTTTGTGAAATGCTCTCAAGAGGTGCAGTCATAAGTATGATAGTTATATTGTTTATTCTGCCATCATTGCTTCTTTTATTTGAAGGTGTTATTGCAAAAACAACGTTCAGCTGGGGAACAAAAAAAGCTTCAATAAAACCTGAAGAAGAATATGAGACTTTGTAGAGAAAGAGTAAAAAAAGGAGAGTGAAATAATATGATGAGAAATATAAGATTTTTAAAATTAATTTCTCTGTGTGTTGCAACAGTGTTTTTATTAACAAACGTTGCTTTTGCTGGTGAAGCTGTAAAGAAAGAAACAGTGTACGTTATTTTAGATGCTACCGGAAAAGTAAAAAGTCAGATAGTAACTGACTGGATACATTCAGATACTCCAAATTCTACAATAAAAGACAAATCAGAGCTTGAAAATATAGTAAATCTAAAAGGTGACGAAAGTCCCCAAAAGGATGGTAAATATATTACATGGAAGTTAAATACCAATGATTTATTCTATCAGGGAACTATATCAAAGCAACTTCCTTTTATAGTTTCAATTAAATATTACTTGAATGGAAAAGAGATAGAACCTCAATATTTAGCAGGAAGGTCTGGAAAGGTAAAAATTAAAATAGAAGTTGAAAATAAGCAGCACAAGATTGTAAAGATTAATGGAAAGAATAAAACAATCTATCTACCTTTGACTTTTGCTGCAGTTGTAAATCTTCCTCTTGATAAATTTGAGAATGTCAAGACAAATGTTGGTGAGGTGATAACAGAGGGAAATACACAGGCTGTGGTTTCGGTGCTTTTACCTGGTCTTTTGGAGAGCCTTGGGATGAAGAGTGAAAATGATATTGTAGATATTCCAAAATATATAGAAATCACAGCTGCTTGTAAGTATTTTGAGCTTTCTCCAATCTATATGGTTGCAACAAATAAACTACTTGACATAAAAGACATAAAAGAGATTGATTCAATTGATAGTTTGCAAAAAGCTATTAATACACTTTACACATCAAGTGAAAAAATCCTTGAAGGTGCTGTAAAACTTTCTGGTGGAGAGAAAGAGTTTACACTGAATTTTGAAAAGTTTACAAATGGTTTAAAACTTTTATCAGATGCGTCAGGTCAACTTTGTAAAGGAATAGAAAGTCTTGAAGACGGAACAAATAAACTCTATACATCCTCAAAACAGCTGAAGATAGGAACAGGTGAACTTAATAAAAACTCTCAAAAGCTTTACAAAGGTGTGGCAGAGTTTGGAGATGGGGTTTATAAATACACATATGCAACTTCACAGTTTTCAGACGGTGCAATAAAAATAGTAGATGGATATGAGCTTCTTTTTGCAAAGAATCAAGAACTATTTGAAGCTGTAAAAAAAGTATCATCTGGTCTTGATTTAGCTACTTCTTCACAGAAGGATTTAGTGGCTGGGGCAAAGAAGCTGGAGGATGCAATTCAAAATCTTCTTGAAGGGAATAAAAAGGAACTTGAGGTTTTGAACATAGTTTACAATGGATTTGATGCAATTATTTCTGGTTTACAAAAGTTAGAAAGTATTCCTGTTGTTAAGGATGTGGTTTCAAACCTTATAGCAGGGATTGACAAACAAAGACAGGCAATAAAGGGTTTAATTGATTCAAAACAGGCAATGATAAATGGTCTTTCACAGATTCTTGATAATTTAAAAAAGATGTCTCAGGGGCAAGAAAAGTTAAGCATAGCTTTGATGCAGTTGAAAGATGCACAGGCTAAAATTGCAAACTCGTCTGATTTGATTGTACAGAATCAAAAACTTTTAAAACAGTCAGCGACTAAGCTAAAAGATAGTAAAAATATTTTGGATGAAGGAGCAAAAAAACTTTTAAATTCAAAAGATCAACTTGTAAACGGTACAAAATCATTTTGTGAAGGGATAGAAAAACTTGATAGTGCAACGGCACAGTTTGTCTCTGGCACAGAAAAGTTGAATGAAGGTGCAAAACAGCTCTCTGGTGGGATGATGGAATTTGATAAAAATATAAAAATGGTTTATTCGGCATCAGGGAAACTTTTAGAAGGTTCAAAAAAACTTGAAGATGGTGCAGAGTCTCTTAGTATTAATTATCATAAATTTCACAACGAAGGTATACAAAAGCTGTATTCTAAAGCAGATGAGACAATAGAAAAACTAAATGATATAAAGGATACTTTAAATGAGCTTAAAGAATTTTCACAAAGTTATAAGACATTTTCTGGTATTTCAGATGAACTTGATGGTGAAGTGAAATTTATTTTAAAGACAGATGAGATAAAAGCAAAAGAAGAAAAACAGGTTTTAAAAGAAATAAAAACAGTAAGTTTACAGAATAATGAGAAGAAAAGTTTTTGGAAGTGGCTTTTAGGGCTTTTGCATATCAAGGTGGAATGATGCAAAAGCCCTCTTTTTTTATTTTATTTGACAATTAAAACATGTGTGTTATATTATATATAACATATATAACTTAAAAAGAGGTGCTTTGTTTTGATATCTAATTTAAAAATTATCTTTATGTGCATTACACTTATTATTTCAGTGTTCTTTCCGTTTGTGCTGGCAGTGATTGTTTTAAAAAAGTACTCGGGAGTTTTGAAGTCAATATTAATAGGAGCGTTGATATTTTTCATTTCTCAGATTGTTCTGAGAATGCCTATAATTCAGATTTTATCAAAACAAAATTACTTTATAGAATTTTCCAAACATTACATTTTATATTCTCTATTTTTAGGCATGACAGCTGGAATTTTTGAAGAGATTGGTAGATACATTGGTTTTAGAGGGTTTTTAAAAGATAGGCTCAACTATCAAAATGGTATTGCTTATGGAATTGGGCATGGGGGAATTGAGTCAGTTTTAATTGTTGGGATAACCTATATAAATAACATTGTGTATTCATTCTTAATCAATGCTGGAATTTTAGATTCGCTTCTAAAAGGCAAGGTTGGAGCTGGGGTAGTCGGTACTATAAAAAGTGCCCTGATAAATACGCCAGATTCGGCGTTTCTTTTTGCCGGCTTTGAAAGAATCTTCACAATGGCAATTCAGATTGCTCTTTCGCTTTTGGTTCTGGTAGCTGTTAAGAAAAGAAAGCTTTATTATCTTCTTCTGGCGATATTGCTTCACACAATTATTGATGCACCGGTTGCGTACATGTCATTATTGAAAGTTAATATATTTGTTCTTGAGTTTGTAGTTTTGCTATGGGCTGTGTTGAGCTTGGTCTACATTATAAAGTGGCAAGACATTCATAGAATACAAGAAAACTAAAAGGGCGGAAAGTGTGATGTTTATAAAAATTGACTTTACCTCTGACATACCAATTTATGAGCAAATAAAGAACCAAATAATAGAGGCAGTAGCAAGAGGAGAACTTCAAAATGGTGATAGTCTTCCTTCTATCCGAGACCTTGCAAGCGAAATCGGCGTCAACATGCACACAGTTGCAAAGGCATATAATGAGCTCAAATACATGGGACTTATTGCTATTAACAAAAAGCATGGGGCTTATATTGCTGTGAGTAAAAATTATGATAAAGAGTTTTTAAATGAGATAATAAAAGAAGTTACCCCAATTGTTGCAAAAGCCATTTGCAAGGGTATGAATAAGTATGAATTAATAAGGTTGATTGAAACTATTTTTGATGATTTTGGGGGAAAGAAAGATGCATGAAAAGCTACTGATTTTTATCCTTTCTTTTCCTGCACAGATTTTTCTTGTTCTACTGTGTTTCTTTATTCCGTACTTTTCGAGAGAGCATATTTTGTTTGGGGTAAACGTTCCGCCTACTATTAAAAAAAGTGAAGTTACAAAGAAATTTTATAAAGAATACTGGAAAAACTTTGCTCTAACAGTTTTAATTCCTACTTTGTTGTTTTTCTATATTCTTTTTGAGAGTACAGAGAGAGTTTTGATAAAATACAACATATTATATCCACTGTTTGTCATTGTTTTAATGACACTCAATCACTATGTAATCTACAGAAAAGTTTTAAAAGCTAAGAAAAAAGGTAATTGGCAAGAAGGAAAAAAGCAAATTGTGGTTGTCCCTATTAAAAAGGATAAAAAAGGGGGATATCCGTCAAGGTTGTGGTTTTTAGTACCAATTGGTGTGTTTATAGGTTTGTTAATAATAACTGTAGTGAGATACAACCAACTTCCTAAGATAATTCCACTTCATTACAACCTAAAGCTTGAAGTTGATTATATTGGGCCAAAGTCAGAACTCATAAAGCCTCTCAGTGTGATGTTTGGAAGTATGTTGTTAGCTCAGGGACTGGGATATTTTGTTTATGAGCTAACAAAAAAAGGTAAAATGAAACTGAGTATATATTTTCCTGAGAAATCTGCAGAGCAGAACGAGAAAGTAAAAAGCTATACAGCGTACTTTTTGATTTGGATTTTAGTCTTAATAGAGCTTATAATGGGTTTGGTTATTTTTTCAATGCTTGACATCATAAATATTCAAACCACGTTGGCCTTACTTCCAGTTTTTCTCATATTTCCCTTAATAACATTAGGATATTATCTTATGAAAGTATTCAACATTAATTCTGAAAGATTAAATTTGATGCCAGAAGAAAAAATATCCGAAAAAATAATTGACAGAGATGACGACAAATACTGGATTGCAGGGATGTTTTATTACAATCCTGACGACCCTGCCCTCTTTGTCGAAAGGCGGGTTGGGGGATTTGGCTGGGATTTAAACTACGCAAAGCCGCTTGGCAAGTTCATAGGGTTTTTAATAATTGGTATTTTGGTTGCAGTAGTAGTTGTGAGTTTGGTTTTGATTTGATTTTGTCCGATTCATGCTTACGTTAAGATGTGGTATAATAATACTGTAGAGATTATTCTAACTCTTCTTTAAAATTTGATTTCTAAGGAGAATTAGTTAAATGGACAATGAAAACAAGGAAAAACTTCCTGCAAAAGAGCATGATTCCACTTTTAAACTTCTTTTTGAAAATCCTAAGGATGTTTATCTTTTGGTGAGCAAAATTATAAACTATAGTTGGGCGAACGAAATACGTGAAAGCTCAATTGAAATAAAAAAGACAAATTACATTACAAAGGAATTTTCGCAAGTAGAAGCAGATGTTGTAGCAAAAGCAAGGCTAAAAGACAGAGATATATATTTTTATATATTGATAGAAAATCAATCAACTATAGCAAAAGACATGCCTGAAAGGTTATTACGATATATGATTTCGATATGGGCAGAGGAAATACGAAATGGTGTTGAAAAACTGCCAGCTATTATTCCTATTGTAGTTTACAACGGGCTTGATAGAAGATGGGAAGTACCCACAGATATAGTTGGAGCATTTGATATTTTTAAGGATGATATTTTTAAGTACAAAGTTGTAGATATCGCTCAAGTTGACATTAAAAATTATTTAGAAGAGGAAGATGTTTTAACACCAATAATTTTCTATTTAGAACAGGTGAGGAATGACAGTAATGAATTAATTTGCAGATTACAAGAAATTGCTCAAAGCTTAATGAAGCTGAGTTTTAATAATATCGAAAGGTTTTTACTATGGTCACAGCATGTTATAAGACCAAGATTAGGAGAGAAGCAAAAGAAAGAATATGACAAGATTGTTGAGAGAGTAAAGCAAAAGGGGGTGGAGGTAATGGGTGAGTTTGTGTCAAATGTGGCAAGACTTTTGGATGAAACAAAAACAAAAGAGTTTTTAGCAGGAATTCAACAGGGAATTCAACAAGGTATTCAGCAAGAGAGAATAGAGACAGCAAAAAGAATGATTCAGTTAGGAATTTCGTATGAGGTCATCTCTAAGGCAACGAACCTTAGTATTGAGGAGATTGAAAAAATAGCACGCGAACAGATTAACTAAAGCTTAGACGACTTGAGAAACTTTATACACACAATTTCTTGCACAATGTATTTTAAAGTGCTATACTAAAAAGTGAAAAATTAAATATAGTGGTTTTAAGGGGGAGCTGAGCGGGGCAAAGCTCGGCTGAGAGTAGGCACTAAAAATCCCTGTGCCTTGACCCTTTGAACCTGATCCGGGTAATGCCGGCGAAGGGAGAAAACAGCGTTTAAAAGCCTTTAATGCAAATCAGTCCGGCATTAAAGGCTTTTTGTTTTGGAAAAAACAAAGTCTCCCACCATCAAAAGTTTTTCAAACAATAATTTTTAATTGGCTGCCGGCAAAGGCAGCCTTTTGTTTTAATGGAGGTGAAAATCTTGATAAGGGTAAATGACAAAGAGATAGAGTTTTGCGGGAATGTTCTTGAGCTTTTGCTAAGTCTTAATTTAAATCCTCAAGTCTGTGCAGTTTTAGTCAATGGCGAAATTGTGAAAAAAGAGTTGTGGGAAAATTTATTGCTCAAAGACGGAGATTATGTTGAAATTGTCAGTTTTGTAGGCGGTGGTTAAGTGATTCAGGTTTTGCAAGTTTAAAAACTATACGCAGAAAGGAGACGATTGATATGTTCGAGATAGGTGGCAAGACCCTCAAATCAAGACTTTTTGTTGGCACAGGAAAGCTTCCTGACTACTCACTTATTGAAAAAATGTACTATGAGGCAGGGGTAGAAGTTTTTGCAGTAGCTGTAAGACGAATTGGTCCTAACACTAAGCATACCAAAAATGTGTTAGAATATATCCCTAATGATGCAATAATCATGGTAAATACTTCAGGTGCTCAGGACTACAAGGAAGCTGTAAAGATTGCCATGATAGGAAGAGAACTTACAAATTCCAACTGGGTAAAAGTTGAGATTGAAAAGGACACAAAGTATCTTTTCCCGGACAGTATTGAGACTTTGAAAGCCTGTGAAATTCTTGTAAAAGAAGGGTTCAAAGTATTTCCGTATATATACCCAGATTTAAATCTTGCAAAAGAACTTGAACAAATTGGTGTTGAGGCTGTCATGCCGCTTGGCTCACCAATTGGGACAAACAAAGGTATAGGTTGTGAAGTGCTTTTAAAACCAATTATAAACGAGATAAAAATCCCTGTCATAATTGATGCTGGGATAGGAAGACCATCTCACGCGGCAAAGGCTATGGAGATGGGAGCTGATGCTGTGCTTATCAACACAGCCATTGCAACATCTTCAGACCCTGTGAAAATGGCTTTAGCATTTTCTAAAGCTGTTGAGGCAGGAAGGCTTGCTTTTGAGGTTGGACTTTTGAAAGAATATGAATATGCTCAAGCATCATCACCTTTGGAAGATTTTATAACAGGCTAAAATATATATTTCAAATATTTCAAACAAAAAAAAGAAGGTGCTAAGTAAAAATGACAGAGTTTATAGGAAAAGCTCAAAAAGTTTGGGAAGAGTTTAAAGATTATATTCCCACTTATGATGAAGTATGTGAGATCTTAGAAAAAGAAGTTGTAAGCATTGAAGATGTGGCAAAACTCTTGAATGTGGAAGATAAAAATTCAATCCTTCTTATGGCAAGCAAAGCCAAAAAGCTTACAAGAGAAAACTTTGGCAAGGTTATCCTCTTGTATGCGCCACTGTATATCTCAAACTACTGTCAAAACGGATGTGTTTACTGTGGATTTTCTTGTAGGAAAAATTATAAAAGAGAAAAACTTGTTCTTGATGAAATTGAAAATGAGCTAAGAAGTATGAAAGAAGAGGGTATCGATTCTGTTATAATCCTCACAGGAGAGGATAGAATACACTCTCCAGTTGACTATATTAAACAAGCTTGCAAAATAGCTGCAAATTATATGTCAGAGGTTTCGATTGAGGTTTATCCTCTTTTTGAAGAAGAGTATAGAAGTCTTGCAAACGCTGGTGTTGTGGGGATCACCATATATCAGGAGACTTATCAAAAAGAAGACTATGAGAAGCTGCATCCTTTTGGACCAAAGAAGGATTTTGAGTTCAGGCTCACGGCTGTTGAAAGAGCCCTGTTGGCCGGATTTCATGAGGCATGCGTGGGACCGCTTTTAGGGCTGTCTCATCCCAAAAAAGATGTACTTTGTACTTTGCTTCATGCAGAGTATCTTCTTGACAAATTTCCCAAAACAGAAATTTCAGTTTCATTTCCGCGCGTAAGATCCGCAGGTACAGATTTTGTTCCAAAGTTTTTTGTTTCTGACAAGGAATTTATAAAATTTTTGATTGTTGCAAGGATCTATCTTCCAAGAGTTGGTATTGTTATATCCACAAGGGAAGATGCGCGACTTCGCGATGCGCTCATTGATGTGTGCATAACAAAGATGTCAGCAGGCTCTAAAACAACTGTCGGCGGATATGCAACGCAGGAAGAAAGAGATGCCCAGTTTGAGATTGAGGATAGAAGAAGCGTTGCTGAGGTTGTAGATAGTATAATAAGAAAAGGACTGAGGCCTGAGTTTACTAACTGGGTAAGGGGTGTAAACAGTTTATGAGCTTATTTGACCTTATGCTAAGAAACTATTTTGATGAAAAAATGCTTGAAAAACTCTCAAAAGTCAAAATTCTTATCATTGGCTGTGGTGGTCTTGGATCTAACATTGCAGTGTTGCTGGTTAGATGCGGTGTCAAAAATCTTACAATAGTCGATTTTGACAAAGTGGACATTTCAAACCTCAACAGGCAAAACTATTTCTTTTATCAAGTAGGAGAGGATAAAACCTCTGCACTCAAAGACATTCTTTCAAAGATAAATCCTTATGTAATTGTAAAAGCTGTGAACATGAAGGTTGATGAGTCGAACATAGATAGCTTGATTTTGGAACATGACATCATTGTTGAAGCTGTTGATAATGAACTTACCAAGGTTTTAATTTTCAGAAAGGCACATGAGCATGGTAAAAAGGTAGTGTTGGCATCAGGAATTGCAGGGTTTGGCGACTGTGAAAACATAAAAATCAAACGTGGCAAGAACTTTTCCATAGTGGGGGACTTTGTAACGTCAATAAAAGATAAAAAACCTCTTGCTCCAAAAGTAGTTGCAGTTGCTGCAATGCAGGCAGATGAGGTTTTGAGGATGGTGAGCGAACTTGAGTTTGACTAAAGAAGAAAAATTAGAGCTATTTTCCATATATACTATCTATGGAATGACAGCTGAGAAGTTTTCAAACGGAAGGTCTAATATTGAAGTTGTAAAAGCTATGCTTGACAGCGGCATAAAAATCATTCAGTACAGGGAAAAATACAAATCTTTGAAAGAAAAATACAAAGAATGTCTTGAGATAAGAAAGCTCACAGAAGATTATGGGGCCCTCTTAATTGTTAACGACCATGTAGACCTTTGCCAGATGGTAGGTGCAGATGGTGTTCATTTAGGGCAAGAAGACTTACCAGCAGATGAGGTGAGAAAACTTTTGGGCGATAAATTTATAATCGGTGTTACCACACACACAAAGGATCAAGTTTTGAAAGCAAAGGAAGATGGTGCTGACTATGTGGGTTTGGGACCAATCTTTGCAAGTTTTACAAAAGACAATCCACATCCACCAATTGGGCTTGAAATGGTAAGATGGGCAGCTGAAAACTCACCACTGCCTTTTGTTGCAATAGGTGGGATTAAAGAGCACAATTTAAAAGATGTCTTGGCAAATGGTGCAAGGTGTATCTGTGCTGTTACAGAGATTGTGGGTGCAGATGATATTCGCAAAAAGATAGAAAGCCTTTTTAAGATTTTGAGAAGTTTTGAAAGGAGCTGACAAAAAATGACTCAAATGAGCTTAGCAAAACAGGGGATATTTACAAGAGAGATGGAGCTTGCCATTAAAAATGAAGAGATATCTAAAAAAGAATTCTTGCAAAAGGTTGCAGAAGGTAAAATTGTAATTCCTGCTAACAGAAATAGAAAAAGAGAAAAATACTTTGCAATTGGAGAGGGAACATATGTTAAAATTAATGTTAATCTTGGAGTGTCAGAGGCATGTCCAAACTTTGATCTAGAGCGCCAAAAGCTTGAACTTGCCAAAAAATTTGATGTTGAATCTGTAATGGATTTGTCCAGTGGTCTTGATGCTTCAAACTTCAGAAAATACATTCTTCAAAACTATGATTTTATAGTAGGAACAGTACCGGTTTATCAGGTTGCATCAAGGCACGATGACATTACAAAGGTTGACAGCAAAGAGTTTATAGAAGAAATAGAAAGGCAGGCAGAAGAAGGAGTTGACTTTTTCACAATCCATGCAGGAATTACAAGAAAAGCTTTGGAGAGGCTTGAAAAAAATGAACGTTTGCTCAAAATTGTCTCAAGAGGCGGAGCACTTCTTTATAAATGGATGATGACAAACCGAAAAGAAAATCCTTTGTATGAACATTTTGATGAGATTTTAAAGATTTGCAAAAAACATGATGTTACAATAAGTCTTGGAGACAGTCTCAGACCCGGCGCGGTCTATGATGCAACAGACGCACTTCAGATAGAAGAGCTTATAAATCTTGGTGAACTTACAAAAATGGCTTGGAAAGAGGATGTGCAGGTGATGATAGAAGGACCAGGGCACATGAGAGCAAACGAGATTGCAGCAAACATGGTAATTCAAAAAAGGCTTTGCCACGGTGCACCGTTTTATGTTTTGGGTCCTCTTACAACAGACATTGCAGCAGGGTATGACCATATATCAGGTGCGATGGGAGCGCTCATTGCAGCTTTGAATGGAGCAGATTTTCTGTGTTATGTTACACCTGCTGAACATTTGAGACTTCCATCTTTAGAGGATGTCAAAGAAGGGATTGTAGCGTTCAAGATTGCTGCACACAGTGCAAATATAGCAAAAGGATTCAAAAAGCCACTTGAAAAGGATATTGAAATGTCAGTTGCAAGAAGAGACCTTGATTGGGAAAAGATGATAAGCATTTCAGTTGACCCTGAGAAGGCAAGAGAGTACAGAAGCAGTTTCACATCTGAGACATGTTCAATGTGTGGCAGGCTCTGTGCTGTAAAAAATTCAAGGGATGAGACCATTTTGTAAAAGCTGTGACATGTTTTTTCAGAGAAGGAGATGAAAGTAGAAAGATGAAAAAAGTACTCATAATTGCCGGGTTTGACCCCTCAGGTGGTGCAGGCGTTTTGCTTGACATAAAAGTTGTAAGGGCGTTGAATGGTTATGCAGCATCTGTAGTAACATCTTTGACAGTCCAGGATACTCAAAGGGTCTATGACTTAAAACCCATAGACCCTCATTTTTTTGAGTATCAGCTTCAAAAAGTGGTTGAAGATATAAAGCCAGATAGTGTCAAGATTGGACTTTTAGGAAGTTCTGAGATAGCAGTTGTTTTGCTGAGAAACTTAAAAAAATACAGTCTTAAAAACATAGTTTGTGACCCGGTTTTGAAGTCTACAAGCGGTTTTGAGTTTTGTAAAAGTGAGTTTGTAGAATTTTTAAAGTATGACTTTTTCAAAGCCTGTGATGTCATCACCCCAAACAAAAACGAAGCAGAACTCATTTTTGATGTGGAAATTAAAAATTTTGATGAAGATGTTCTAAGCTGCGTTCAGGAAAGAATGAAGAGAATGGGCATAAAATCATGCATCCTAAAAGGTGGTCATCTTGATGGCGAGCTTGCAGAGGATGTTTTGATAACTCAAAATGAAATTTATAGAGTCTCGGCTATAAAAAAGGGTTTGCCAGATGAGATTCACGGGACTGGCTGTGCATTTTCATCTGCATTTGCCACTTTCCTTGCAAAGGGATATAATATGTATGATGCATTAAAACAAACTAAGGATTTTATGATAGGCTTGATAAACGCTTCAGTAAAGATAGGAAATGGAAGATTAGTTTTAAATCCGTAATAATATTTTATAGAAAATTTTCCTTAAAGATTTTGATAGGAAGGTGTATGTCAAATTGGCAATAAAGTTTGAGCTAATAAAAAAGAGCAAGAAATCCAATGCAAGACGGGGAAGACTCTATACACCACACGGAGTGATTGAAACACCAGTTTTCATGCCGGTTGGAACGCAGGCAACTGTCAAGGCTATAATGCACAGAGACCTATACGAGATGGGTACACAGATAATCTTGGCAAACACATACCACCTTTATTTAAGACCTGGCGTAGATGTTATAAAAGAAGCAGGTGGGCTTCACAAGTTCATGAACTGGCAAAAACCAATTTTAACTGACAGTGGCGGGTTTCAAGTGTTTTCACTCAGCAAACTTCGAACAATAACAGAAGATGGTGTTGAGTTCAGGTCGCACATAGATGGTTCTCGGCACTTTTTCACACCCGAAAAGGTGATAGAGATACAAAACATTTTAGGTTCTGACATCATAATGGCGTTTGATGAGTGTGTGCCATACCCTGTTGATCATGAATATGCAAAATGGGCGGTTGAGAGGACTGCAAGGTGGCTAAAAAGGTGCAAAGCTCATCATAAAAACACTGAAAATCAGGCACTGTTTGGGATAGTGCAGGGTTCAACTTACAAGGATTTGAGGATAGAGAGTGCAAAGCGTACAGTTGAAGAAGACCTTCCCGGCTATGCGATAGGCGGGCTTTCTGTTGGTGAGCCAAAACAGCTCATGTATGAGATGATAGAAGTATTGCATCCAATCCTGCCAGAAGATAAACCTCGCTACTTGATGGGGGTTGGAACACCGGACTGCCTTTATGAATCTGTCATTCGCGGTGTTGACATGTTTGACTGCGTGTTTGCAACCCGCACTGCAAGAAATGGCACAGTTTTCACAAAAGAAGGACGAATGATTATCAAAAACGCTCAGTATGCAAAAGACTTTAGACCCATAGAAGAAGACTGTGACTGTTACACATGCCAGAACTTTACAAGAGCATATTTGAGACACCTGATCAAAGCTGAAGAAATCCTTGGTGCAATCCTTCTTTCCATCCACAACGTCAGGTTCTTGCTAAGGTTTATGGAAAAGCTGAGAAAGGATATTGAAGAGGATAGGATATAAAGTTTTAGCTTATCTATTTACATTGAATTTTATTTGCTTTTATGATTTTTCCTGAAGCTGTAATTATTCCATTTGCTGAAATAAAGCAAAACCATAATAAAGCATGGTTTTTGTATCTCAATGCTGCTTCGAAAGGTATATGTAATAAAATTGTTCCTAAAATTACAAGTCCACCTATAATAATTATTGAATTTGAAAAATTACAGTTTTTAATTTCTAAAATTAACCCTAAAAGAGCAGTAAATAGAATGATGTAATAATATATATCGAAGAGGAGTTTGATTATTTTATTGTTCTTGGGGAATATTAACTTCCCAGCAGTATTTTGCAATTGTGCGCCAGCAACATAATCATATGATTCATGATCAGCGTGCCACATAGTTATTATTTTGTCGGAAATAAAACTTATTATTTTTTTCTCTTTTATAAGGTTTTGAAGTCGGTTAAGACCAAGATTAAAAAATGTTTTTTGAGCTTGATTAGGACCTGTTTCTTTTATAAGTCTTCCGAATAGTTCTGAATCATTTTTATTCCACTGCCCATGAGAAGATATATTCATTCCAACATACAGATTCCAACCTATTCGGGTTGAGGCAATTTTTTGGTTAATTATTGATTCAATTATAATGTTTAGAGAGAATGATGCAAGAAGATAAGTTGCCAACATTATAAAAATGGCAATAAATTTAAAAAAATGTATATTGTTCATATCCTTTTTTAGAAAATTGTTGTTAGTTTCTTTGGAAAATACGATATAAAATAATGTCATTGCAATAAAAAGGATAATTCCATTTGGTCTGATACTACTTAACCAAGCAAGCAAAATACCAATAAAAGCCAGATTAAGATATTTAGTTTTTATACTTTTGAAAGCTCTTATATTTCTAAAAAACAAAAATATTGTAAATAGTGCCACAGTATTAAATAGGTTTTCTGTACATATTAATAAAGAATAAAATATTCTTGATGGCATCAAAGACCACATTATGGCAGCTATAAATCCCAATTGTTTTTTCCCTGCTTCTTTTCCAATAAGAAAAACAAAAATAACTGACATGGCAGACAATAATATACCTGTCAATTGCGCTGCTAAAATTGATGGACCAAAAATACGAAAAATAAACGACAAAAAAATAGGAAACATGATTGTATGAGGAAATGTTGCTATGTAATTTGGGATAAATATTTTACTATAAACTAAATGTTTTGCTATAAGATAATATGTTAAAAAATCGGATTTAGGTTCAACTTTAATTAAAAAAACTAATACTAAAGGGAGGGTTATCGAAATAGCAAAAAGGAAAAAAATAATGTGTTTTTCATTGAACTTTTCGATAATAATTTTCTTTAGGTTTAGAAATATGAGAAATATGCTGATAGTAATAACAAATAAAAATAAAATTGCACGCGACAAAGTTTTTGGGATTCTAGTCGGTAAAACATAATCTAGATAACCAACAATAAAAACTTTTTCAAACACAAAAACCACAAAAATAGTGATTATTGAATACAAAAAACATAAAAAAAACCTTCTAAAATTAAAATTAACCATGGTTTGCTTATTATTTTTCATTATTTATAACGTCTCCTTATCACCGTATGTTAAATAAATTTGTTTGAGTTCCACGCTTTAAATATTTTAGCACAATCTTGTTAAGATTTCAACGATTTAGACTTACAGGACCGGACTTATATGTTACAACACCTGTATATTCGTTAATATTTGATAATGGACGTGGCCATTCACAAAATCTATAAGTGGTTTTCACATTAGCAACAATAGTTGTAATTTTTTGGGTGTACAAAAGTTCTCCTGTAAAAGTGTTTGTTGTACCAGGCGCATTTGGAGATGAGATGTTAAATAAATCATTTAAAAATGTTGTTGAATTTATTTTATTTTCTCCTGCTACGAATAATCTCATCCAAACATTTGAGCTTAAAGAAGATTGAAATTGAGCTCTTATAAATACAAATTTATAGTTACCAGTGACAAAATTTGTGTTTATTGCATATACAACTTGGGTTGAATAGGCAGGTATTGTAACATAAGTATATGAAGCATTAAAATAATCTCTCAATATAACTGGTGTTTTTTCAAATGCATTAGCTGATTGATTGCTTTGGATGTCCCATGCATTTCCACTACCTTTGAATGTAATTGTAACAGGTGAGTTATTGGAATTACGAATAGCAATTCCAACCATAAGTTTGTTGTTTGAGTTCCAACCATTGTATAAAATATGGTACATCTCCACATCTTTGGGCGTAGTGTTTAAAGAAGCACCCCATAGATAGAAAAGATCGTTGGGGGTAACGCTAAAACTTTCCGGGTTATCAGAATAAATAAAATTATTACCTCCGTTTAAAAATGAAACAGCAGTGTAACCAGAAGGTATAACAGCATACACCTTTACATAAAATGTAATTATTATAAGCAAACTTAGTAAAAAAACAAAGAATTTTTTCATAGGAAACACCTCCTAAATTAGTAATTAGTGTATTTTATGATAAAATAAAGTATAAAAACAATATGTTTTTGAATTAAATCACACAGTTATTTCCTCCTTTCTCAACCAACCAAAATTTTCTAATTTAATTGTAAAAAAACAATATTTTAATTTAACAAAAATTTAATTAAAATATTGGCTATTTGTAACAAATCTTTGTAAGTACGTCTTAAAATATTAATTTATAGAAAACGATAAATGTAAAAAAGACAATATTTTTTGATTTATTTCTTGACACAATGATTTTTTAAAATTACTATATTGCTAACAAAATATTATAGAGAATTATGAGTTTTGTATCTAACTACATACTACTGAGTATGAATATAAAATTTTAAATTTGAATGATTGAAAGAATTTTTTAAAATGTGTTTAAAGGAGTTGAAAAGGAATGTATCCCAAAGTATATTTTGTAATTCCATGTTACAATGAAGCAGAAATGCTTCCTTACACAATTGAGAAGATGTCACAAAAGTTCGATAGCCTTTTGAAGAATGGATTCATATCAAACGAGAGCAAGATTGTGTTTGTAGATGATGGAAGCAAGGATAATACCTGGCATCTTATAAAGGAAGCGGCAAAAGACAAAATGTTTGTTGGTGTAAAACTTTCAAGAAACTGCGGACACCAGAATGCTTTAATGGCTGGAATGAGCTATGCTCTGAAGTTTTGTGACTGTGTAATTACATTGGATGCTGATTTGCAGGATGATATAAACGTGATTGACGAGTTTATCAAAAAGTTTGAAGAAGGCTATGATATTGTGTATGGTGTTCGAAGCAACAGAAAAACTGATACATTTTTCAAAAGGTTTACAGCACAGAGTTTTTATAAGCTGATGCGGGCATTTGGAGTTGAAATTGTGTATAACCATGCTGATTACAGGCTTTTGAGTAAAAAAGCCTTGGAGTTTTTGATGCAGTTTGAAGAGAGAAATTTGTTCTTAAGGGGGCTAATCCCACTGATTGGGCTCAAATCAACAATTGTGTATTATGAAAGACAAGAAAGAATTGCAGGTAAGACAAAGTATCCACTCAAAAAAATGCTTTCTTTTGCCTTTGAAGGAATAACCTCATTTTCTGTAAAGCCAATAAAGTATATTACCTCTGCGGGATTTTTGATGTTTTTACTCAGCATTGCAATTTTGATATATGCGATAGTTCAAAAGATAAGAGGAGAAGCTGTCACAGGCTGGACTTCACTTACAATTTCAATTTGGTTTATAGGCGGGCTTCAGCTTGTTGCACTGGGATTGATTGGTGAGTATATAGGGAAGATTTATAAAGAGGTAAAGAGAAGACCGCTATATTTTATTGAGGAGATAGTTGAAGATGCACAAGAGCAGGAGTAGCTATAAAAGAAAGCTAATTTTAAAAATTCATTCAAAAATAGAAAAGCTGTTTGAGCTTATCAAATTTTCAATTGTAGGAGTTATAAATACAGCAATTGATTTTGCAGTCTTTTTTGTTTGCTATTCTATTTTGCATTTTGATTCTTCTTTCAGTCAGATTTTTGGCTATACAGCAGGAATGCTTAACAGTTTTTTAATGAACAAAAGGTGGACGTTTGAAGATAGGACAAGAGGGCGAAAAGTATTATTAAAAGCTGTCAAATTTGGCTTTACTAATATTATTTCATTGCTCCTCTCTATTGGAGTGCTAAAATTTTCAAAGTTATATCTGTCAAGCTCAATTTTAATTGCAAAAATACTTGCAACTTTATGTGCTCAAGGTATAAACTATATTTTATACAAGTTCTGGGTATTTACAAAAGCAGAGGTAAATGATGAAAGTGTCTAAAAAACTCTACGGAAAAGTATTTGAATATTTGGTTGCAATATTGCTTTTAAGTAGCATTTTTTTATCCTATCACTACAGAATTTTTGCTCTAACAGGGAAAAATTTCAGCCTATGGCTTTTGATTTTGTTAACACTGGGTGCTTTTTGCATTATGACTTTAGGGGCATACAAGCTAAAAGGCTTATTGTTCGCGAAGATAAATCTATTTACGATATTCTTTTTGATAGCCCTGCCAAGACTTTTGTGGGTATTTTTGGAGCACTTTTAAGGTTTATAAAAATCCATGGTTTGTAAAATTTACAAAAAGTCATCCAACAATTTTTTACATGCTTTCTCAGTTTTATTACTATACAATTTTGCTTTATATTTTCTTTGCATCTGTTTTCAGAAAAAAGAATAGTGACGATGAAGTTATTTTACTCACAAGCCTAATATTTTTTGGATGTGTTGCTGCTCATATCTTTTTAGAAGTTCAGCCGCGGTATCACTATCCAGCAATATTTACCCTCTTTTTGCTAAGTGGGATGTGTGCAGAAATTTTAGAGAAAAAGCCAAAAAAAGGATTTAAAAGTTTAAGTAAAACTCTCTTGGCCCCAAATCAGGTGCTTCTAAATTTTTATCCACTATCAGAAATCTTCGAATATCTAAACACAGGCTGCACTTGTTTAAAAATCTCTTTGAGGGTGTATAACCATAGTTTTCTTTTGCAAATTCAAAAAGCCCTTTCACTCCGTGGGTGTAGAGGAGACTTACAAAAAAGTATTTGCTCGTGTCAAGCTCTTTTCCAAGATCATCTATGGAGATTCTGAAGCCTACACATGGATTTGGAATGAAATTGCCAAAAAGGTCCATGTGAAAATGGCTTTTGCTGTAAAGCTCAAAACATGCAGATGAGTTTTTAATTATCTCATCAGCAGTTTTTGTGGGAAAATACTCTTCAAATGTTTTAATTGCTCTGCCGTTTAGAGTAAGATAATACCTTTGAGGAAGATACCTTATGTAGTTTTCTCCAAATATATCTTTGTATTCAGAAAGAGAATGAGTCTTGTCTATATTCAGCCTTCTAATTTCATTTGCAAAGCTTTCAATCCAGGGGAAAATTCCAATACCAACTTCATCCAAGAGCTGTATTAACCTTAAAACCTTTTTAAATGGAATATATTCATTGTGAAAAGGGCTGATTGAGACAAGTATTGTTTCGATTCCAAGATTTTTTAATTCTCTTAACTTTCTTTTTACATCATCTTCATTTTCTACCCACGAGGCATTTGTCTCTATGTACTCAATATAAACATCATTTTCATTTGCTTTTTGGATAACTTTCTTTAACCCTTCAAAGTTCAAAAAAGGCTCTCCACCGCCTATGTGAACCGAGAAAACTCCAAAGTTTTTTAAGGTCTTGAATACTTTGTCTGCCATCTCCTCTGTCATGTATTCTTTTTTCCATGATGGAGAACTATTGTAAAGGCAGTGTTTGCAAGCAGAAGAACAGTAGTAGTTTGTGATAACACCGCCTGAAAAAAGCCTTTCAATTTTAAGTCTTGAAACAAATTTTTCCAATCTTTACAACCTCCTTTTTAGTTTTTCAAAAGTGCTTGCCTATTTTTTGATAACTGTTATAATATTATTATGCATAATTTTAATTTGAAAAATCAAATGGTGGCAGGGGGATAAAAAATTTATGAGTTTGAGCAATCTATTATTAGAAATTGCGTATGCAGCAGGCAATCAAAGCTCTCAGCAGCAGGCACCAGCAGGAGCGACAGCACTTGCTCTGCTTGCACAGTTCATACCTCTTATATTGATGTTTGTAGTTCTTTACCTTCTCATAATTGTTCCGCAGAGAAGAAGGGAAAAACAGTTCAGAGAGATGATTAATTCTTTAATAGTGGGAGATGAGATAGTTACAAACGCTGGAATTATCGGTAAAATTGTAAATATAAAGGATGATATTTTAACAATTGAGGTTGGGGCAGACAGGGTAAAGCTCAAAATTTACAAGTGGGCGGTCAAAGAGGTTTTGAAAAAGGCTGAACCAAAAGACTAAAAATATAAATGGTTCTGAGGGCTTGAAGTCTTCAGAGCCATTTATTTTTTAAATGTAATTAAACAACTTAAAAAGGAGTGAATTTAGCCATCACAAAAACTGAGCTTTTAAATCTTCTCAAAAAATATGAACTTTCTCCGAATAAAAAACTTGGTCAAAACTTTTTGATTGATGAAAATGTAGTAAGAAAAATTATTTTATTTTCTCAGACAGAAGGGAAAGAAGTTATTGAGATAGGTGCAGGACCTGGAACACTTACGATTTATTTGGCAAAGACTGCACAGAAAGTGTTCGCTGTTGAGATTGACAAAAAAATATTGAATGTCTTAAAAGAGGTTTGCCAGAACCTTTCAAACGTTCAAATAGTAAATAGTGACTTTCTTGAACTTAATGTTAAAAATTTAACAAAAGGCAACAAGATATATGTTGTTGGCAATCTGCCATATTATGTCACATCTCAGATACTCTTTAAACTTTTTGAAGAAAGAGAATGCATAGAAAAGTTTACAATCATGGTTCAAAAAGAGGTTGCGCAAAGGCTTTTGGCAAAACCAGGAACAAAAGAGTATGGAAATCTCACAGTTGCAATGAACTTTTACTGTGAGATAGAGGATTACTTTTATGTTAGCAAAAATGTTTTTTATCCAAAACCGGAGGTTGACTCTACGGTCTTGAGAGCAAGGTTCAAAATTGAAAAGCCAAATATTGATGAAAAGAAGTTTTTTAAAATAGTCCATGCATGTTTTTCGACCCGCCGGAAGACAATTTTGAATGCTCTTTCAAATCATTTTGACATTGAAAAAGATAAATTGAAGAGAATAATCAACATGGCAGAGGTTGATGAAAATTTAAGAGCAGAGGACTTATCATTGGATGACTATATAAGACTTTACAAATGCTTTGAAGAAGAATTTCTGAAAAGTTAAAAGGAACTCTTAATACCTGGTAATAAATGCAATTCGAGAAAGAGACAAATTTCATTTATATTTTAAAAAAATATTTTGTTTTTGACAATTTCAACTTTAATAATGTATAATATAATACAAATTGCAATTCTCATAAACAAAACTTGCAAGGTGGTGGAAAAAGGTGGTAAAGGTGAATTTACATCCGTCAGTGTACGAATGGATTGATGAGATGGCAAAAATCACAAAACCCGATAAGATTGTCTGGATAGATGGTTCTGAGGAAGAAAAACAAAGGCTTATAAAAGAAGCACTTGAGACTGGAGAACTTATGGAACTTAACCAAGAGAAGCTTCCAGGATGTTACCTTCACCGAACACATCCGAGCGATGTTGCAAGGGTTGAAGACAGAACGTTTATCTGCACACCAACAAAAGAAGAAGCAGGTCCAACTAATAACTGGATGGACCCAAAGGAAGCTTACAAGATGCTTTACTCACTTTTTGACGGGTCCATGAGAGGAAGAACAATGTATGTTGTGCCATATTTAATGGGACCTGTTGGTTCACCATATTCGAAGGTGGGCATTGAGCTTACAGACAGCATATATGTTGTCTTGAACCTCAGAATCATGGCAAGAATTGGCGATGTGGCACTTAAAGCCTTAGGAAGTTCACCTGATTTTGTAAAAGGACTTCACTCCAAAGCAAACCTTGACCCAGAAAAGAGATATATCTGTCATTTTCCGCAGGACAACACCATTATGAGTGTTAACTCAGGTTATGGTGGAAATGTTATTCTATCCAAGAAATGTTTTGCGCTCAGAATTGCAAGCTATCTGGGAAAAAAAGAAGGCTGGCTTGCAGAACACATGCTCATTGTTGGAGTTGAAGACCCGAGTGGAAATGTAACATACATTGCAGGTGCTTTTCCAAGTGCGTGTGGTAAGACAAATCTTGCAATGTTAATTCCGCCAGAGCCTCTTAAAAAGCTTGGTTACAAAGTGTGGACTGTTGGAGATGACATTGCATGGATGAGGATTGGCGAGGATGGAAGACTGTGGGCTATCAACCCTGAAGCAGGGTTTTTTGGAGTTGCACCTGGTACAAGTTATAAGACAAATCCGAATGCTATGGAGACTATAAAGAGAAATACCATATATACAAATGTGCTTTTAAAAGAGGATGGAACAGTATGGTGGGAAGGCATGGATGGAGAGCCACCAGAGAGAGGTATTGACTGGCTTGGAAGACCATGGACAAAAGACAGCGGTGAAAAGGGTGCACATCCGAATGCAAGATTTACAGCACCAGCAAGCCAGTGTCCTTCAATTTCAAAGGAGTGGGAAAATCCGAAAGGTGTACCTATTTCGGCAATAATATTTGGTGGCAGACGCGCAAAGGTTGCTCCACTTGTATATGAAGCATTTGACTGGCAACACGGTGTGTATGTTGGTGCTACAATGGCATCTGAAACAACTGCTGCTGCAATGGGAAAAGTTGGTGTTGTTCGACGCGACCCAATGGCAATGCTTCCGTTCTGTGGATATAATATGGCTGATTATTTTGCGCATTGGCTTGAGATGGGCAAGAAGATTCCAAATCCACCAAGGATCTTCCATGTAAACTGGTTCAGACAGGATGAAAATGGCAAGTTTATCTGGCCAGGATTTGGTGAAAATTTGAGGGTTCTTAAATGGATAATTGAAAGATGCGAAGGAAAGGTTTCGGCAAAAGAGACTCCAATTGGTTATGTGCCATATGTTGATGATCTTTACTTAGATGGTATTGATATAGACAAAGAGACAGTAGAAAAGCTTCTTGAGATAGATAAAGAATTGTGGTTAAAAGAGGCTGAGGATTCAAGAGAGTTTTTAAGCCAGTTTGGAGACAGGTTACCGAAAGAACTTATAGAAGAGAATGAAAAACTAAAACAAAGACTTTCAAAATAGAAATAAATCACCTAACATAAGGCCTCCTTCATATACTGATATAAAGGCTACTGAAGGAGGTCTTTTGTTTTGATAGAAAATTTGCCGTTCACAAGATTTGTTGTAATCTTAAAAGGAATTGAACAGAAAGGAAAAATCCCGTTTGGATATGTCAAGGTTCAGGCAATTGTAGACAGTACTAACTTGGAAATTGTTATCCAGGGATTAGAAGAGACGGAGGATAAGATTACTTTTTGGGGTGTTGTAAAAAAATCAGGTGAATATTATCCGACGTTTTTGACTACTCTTTCAAAACCAGAAAAAGGGACTATTACTCAGATTCTTACCACAAGCAGGTTTAATTTGTTCAGAACAGGCTGGAAGCTCACTGACCTTGTCGGATTTGCTGTTGCAAAAGAGAGAAAAGGAAAACCCAGTTTCATTTTGATAGGAAGTTTTGATGATAATGATTTATATGAGATGGAGAAAGATATTTTAAAAGGTTTTGAAAAAGGTGAAAGTAATAAAAATCAAGACAAAAAAGATATGAATAATCACGATGAGAAAA